>Ga0153938_1000117_pt1 | contig 28747 bp, 29 predicted proteins | sample TSNY022MetaG_FD_104740 | JGI IMG/M metagenome (GOLD analysis project Ga0153938, IMG submission 104740) | Attine ant fungus gardens microbial communities from New Jersey, USA - TSNJ022 MetaG | ecosystem: Host-associated > Fungi > Mycelium > Unclassified | place: USA:New Jersey: Brendan T. Byrne... | reverse complement strand
TACTGACTACAATTATAGAATCTGCTTGGCGGAACTAAGACTAACATTCATATTGGCGAAGTTACTAATGCATCGCGCACCTTACTCCTCAACTCCTCGACTTTGCAATGGGAGCCCAGTCTGCTTGAATTCTTCGGTCTTCGAAAGTCAATCTTACCCAAACTGGTATCGACCTCTGAGGTGTACGGAAATATCGCATCCGGTGCCTTAACGGGTGTCCCCATTGGCGGACTTGTGGGTGATCAACAAGCAGCGTTGATTGGCAACAAGTGTTTGAATCAAGGTGAAGCCAAGTGTACATATGGCACTGGCGCTTTTTTGTTGTTCTGTACTGGTGATGAGATCGTGAAGAGCAACCACGGGCTCTTGAGCACGGTAAGTGACTAGGTCTGGTTGAAGTATGTGTGTATGTGCTGAATCTCTGATAAGATTGCCTATCAACCGGGACCAGGTGCGAAGCCGGTGTATGCGCTGGAAGGTAGCAGTGAGTAGCGAAATGCTCGTACGATTGCTTATTTTATTAATCTTTATTTTCCTAGTTGCTGTTGCTGGAAGTGCTATAAAATGGCTTCGTGATACCATGGGTATGATTAACTCAGCCGCAGAAGTTAACGATTTGGCGGCAAAGGAAGACGACACAGGAGGTGTATATTTCGTTACCGCATTCTCTGGCTTGCTCGCACCGTATTGGGATCCAGGCGCAGCAGGACTCCTGATTGGTATGAGATACTTCAATGATGCATCTACATTGGTCCTGAGTATTATTAGGGATTTCCCAGTATACCAATCCATCTCATATCGCCCGTGCTGTGTTAGAAGCGAACGCTTATCAAACCCGTGCGATCATTGAGAGCATGAAGTTGGATTCTGGATCGAATCTGAAACACCTCAAGGTTGATGGGGGAATGACCAATGGTGATCTTGCGATGAAAATCTTGGCCGACGTCGGTGGGTTTGTTGTCGTGCGTCCGGAGATGAGAGAGTACGTGAATAAGGTTCTACTGTCTCCAGGAAACTAACTATGACGATAGATCAACTGCACTTGGTTCTGCGCTGTGCGCCGGAGCTGCGATCAAATTATTTGGATGGGATTTGACTAAGCCTGAATCGCTGCGAAAAGTTAACGTGAAAGGCAGTATTGAGTTTAACCCCAGCCTAGTTGACTCTGAAAGAGAAAAGAGGTGGGTGTGTTGGCAAAGAGCCATTGAGAGATCCAGGGGTTGGGAAGCCGGCGTAGACGAGGGAGCATAAAATACCAGAGCAACTCGAGATTTGTATCATGTGTAAAATTAATTGCTGAGTTTCAAAAGTGACACATTATTGTTGGACAAACCTGATTTCCTGTTCTGGTGTTCATTCCGGCAGCGCACATGTCCAGTTTCGAGAAAATCGTGAAACTGGCTTGCAAGCCAAAGAATGCCCCTCCCAAATCCAAGGTAATGGTTTTCACTACCGTTGAGTATGTGAGCTAATGTGATTGATCCAGTATATCGATAGTATCATTGCTGCTACCTGGTCAGAGGACGGTGCCGTTCATGATGTCTGTAAGGCTCTCACACCACGCTTTCGCGAGCCAAACTCCGTTGTACGTGCACAAACTTTCATAGTGACGACTGAAAATGACTCCCATTCAAGGTTGTATTTAAAGCATTGATAGTGCTACATACTATGATTCGGAACGGTGCTACCGATAATGTCCTCTCACACCTCTCACAGGGCGACATTCTCAAGCTGCGCAACGTATACGCAGGAAATTGGGAAGGTTAGTGGACAATTGAGTTCCATTCGTTTTTCACTAATGAATCGGTGCCATGCAACACACCTCTACACGATCGCTACATCATATGGTCTCACTAATTTAGGTTTTGAAAATCCAGACCACCTGCATCATTATGCCAAATACCTCGACTGTCGAATTCGCTCCTATGCCAATCTCAAACACGATGTCATCAAGGTTCAATCCGAATCAAACCGAGATCTACGTAGTTCAGCAATACATGAAGAGCAGGAAGAGCAGACCCAAGATAGGAAGAGGCGAGGTAGTGGAAGTGCTAATACCGGTCTTGGGAGGAGTAAGACTGTGATGGGAAGAAAGCTAAGGATAATGACCGTTGAGAAAGGGTTATTAAGGGAGACCAAGGCTGTGCACCAGATGATCGACGCTGTAGTAGAATGCAGGGTATGTGACTATCTATGGAGGCTTATCGATATACTGACTCTTCCTATCGTTGTCTTATTTCATTTCAATGGTTCCAGTTTTACCTGGATGGTGTCGATGATGAACTGCGGCTGACAGCATTGCGGATGCTTGTCAAGGATCTCTTGATTCTATTTCAGGCTGGGAATGAGGCCGTTATCAACCTCCTTGGTGCGCTTTCTTGATGTTTTAGAGACTGAATGGCGCTCATCTAATGGCTAGAACAATATTTCGAGATGTCACACATTGATGCTAAAGAGGGGCTCTCGATTTATCGACATTTCTGCAAGCAGACAGAACATGTCACGGAGTACCTTGGGGTTGCAAAGAAACTACAGAACCTTTTGAACGTTCCTATTCCGAACCTGCGTCATGTTAGCATTATATCTTTGAATTTCTTTCATACCTTCATACGTATTGCAGGCTCCAGTATCTCTCGCCACTGCTCTTCAAGAGTATATCGATGATCCGAATTTCGAGAAAAATCGCCTCGAGTACAGAACCAATAGAGCGATAACAAATGGGAAAGCGACACCAAAATCTACCACCAACAATACAAGAACTCAAAGTTTGTCTGGTCTGCACTAATGATGATAATCATGACTCACGCCCTTTCAGCCAAAACGACAGAGGATAAGTTCGATGCAACTTCATCTAGCATCAATTCAGCAGCAGTTGCACCATCAGCCTCACAACCACCCCCACAGAAGCCCAATGTAGAGGATTTCTTCAGTTCAATTGAAGGGAACCAGACCAATATGTTTAATGCTCAAGCATCAGGGTGAGACTTCGACCACTAGCCTCACAAAATCCCCTGGAATGACCGTCACTTTTCAGTTCTACCGGAATGTCAAACCCCTTTTCTCAGATGCTCACAGGACAGCCTATCACTGGTCAGATGATGGCTCAACCGACAGGGTTCGTAATGCCTCAGCATACAGCTATGCCAAATGCAGCCAATCCCTTCAGCCTTCCGGGCCAACAACCCACTACAGGTCATCGACCATTCACGACATATCTGACGGCTGCTGATCAGCAAATTTTCTTACAACCTCAAACCACTGGAATCAACCCGTTCCGCCAGAGCATGCTCATCTCCCAAACTACAGGCATGGCCCTTTTTGGAGTGGGAGGCGCTCCAGGTGTTTCCCAACAATCCAGCTCTAACCATTCTCCTACTGCGAACCAGTCCATGGCCCCTGTATTTGGTCAGTCACTCTTCAACACTGCATCCCCATCTTTTCAACAGCAGCAACAGCAAATGCAAACGCTACCATTCCAACCATTGCCTGCTTCTGCTTCTGCATTGCCTTCCAATTTGACGTTGTCTACTATATCGCAAGTGCAATCTAATACTAATGTTCCACCTCGGTCTGCATCAACGCCTCTCACCACTCTCGCTAAAAGTAATACGCCATTGCTGAGACCACAGATGACGGGTACAAGGAATCCTTTCGGGCCCGTCATCACTCCTGCACCACCAGTACCAAAACATCCGACAATGGCAGAGATTGGATGTGGTTTGAACACTGCTCCCGTTGGTTCTCAGCAGCAGCAGCAGCAACCAACACAAATAAATGGTGCAGGATCGACAAATGCTAATGCAGGCGGGTTCAACTATGCCAACAGCGCACTCAGCCCAGGAGGGACGGATATGGGTAGTGTCGCGTCTTCTTTTGTTTTCGCCACCTCAAAACACAATTCGACATTACCGCTGAGTGCAAATCCTGTCGCTGGTTCTACATTCTCGGACCCTGCTACGGGCGGAACCTCTTTTTCGGGACTGGTAGGTCAGCCAGCAACGGTCAGCTCTAGCAGTGTCATTGCGGCTACATCATCATTACCTACTGGTGTCGGAAACGGAACGAGTGGCACGGGCACACTGAAGCCCCAGATCACTGGTTTTGCCGGCCTAAAACCATTCAAGCCTTCCTCTTCCTTTGGTGTTACATTGTTGGACTCGTTGCCGCCTTTGCCCAACGCGTTAAATCCTCCTCCCACAACAGGAGCTAGTACCAGCACTTCCGGTGCAGTAGTCAATACCTCGGAACTCGGTACACTGAATAAACAACAGACTGGGTTCGGAGGTACTTTAGCAGTACTGAACGCTGGTGCTAATAGTTTCGGTTCACCCTCCACAGCAAGTACACCGACCAATCCGCTGACCTCCGTCAATACAACATTACCATCTAGGACGTCAAACTTGGGCGTAGGTCTAAGGCCTCAAATCACGGGGGGTGGTGTAGCGAATCCATTCCGGGCCTCGATGGCTGCCGGTAACTCGTTGGGTGGTTTTGGTGTACCTGGTATAAACAGCATACCACCTCTTCCGAGTGGGCTTGGAAATAGCGCTACGTTTGGAGTCACGCCATTCTCGCCGTCTGGTCCATTTGGAAATACATTTGGGCAACCTCAGCAGGGAGCTGGGCGGGCTCAAGGGCCACAACAAGGCCAAGAAGGTGCCTCGTTAATATAGGGCAAATGAGATATGAATTAAAAACATCACATTCGCTTCTGTCTTCCGTCTCTGTTTTCATACCCTCTTGGCTTATTCATTTTATGTTATCCCTCCTTTCTCTGGGACATCTCGCTCCTTTATCTTTGGTTCACCTTGATTCATTCGATTTTTGAATTTTACCACTACTCCCCCTATCAATCACTTCCAACATCACATGTTCTTTTTTATATTCACAGGTCTTGTAATATTACGATTTTGCTCGGGTTTACCTTCTTCAATCTCTCCGCGGAAAATGTGTATACTTATGGCATGAAGCGATCAAATTACTTGTTCCGTCGAGGTCAGACACTTGAGTTGCTTTGTTGACAACAGCGGATCGCGTGGAAGAGTCAGAGTTGGGTCCCAAACACAACTCGGCCGCTGGTCAGTATTCTGTGTATTAATACTTATCTCTTAATTCCCACCCTCACCCCTACTTCTATGGCTCTGTACGCTAGTTTTCTGAACGTTGGATAGCTAACTCATCGTTCAATCATAGAAACAATGCTATCACAGAACCCCAGTCAAACACGTCTGCTGGAGACACGACATTGACATTAGAAAGTGCCGTTGAACAAGCCAAACGTGCGTTTGCTCTCCAGAAATACGAACAGTCAGTGGATTTGTATGCTACTGCATTGGAATTAGCGTGAGTCTGTCAACTTGTACCTGAATTTGGGGGAGCCAGATATCATTTTGAGCTGGTTACGCGTCTTGAGGCGCGTTTTTGTCTTTGTTTTTGTTTTTGGCTTCAATTCACGTCTTGTGACAACGTTGTTGCTGACTTGATATAAAACTATATAGGACCGAGAAATTTGGTGAAGACACACCGGAAACTGCGGACCTCTATTTCTCTTACGGACGCGCCCTTTTGGAGAATGCCATAACCTCAAGTGGTGTTCTAGGCAAAGAACAACCACAAGCCCCTGCGGAAGAGGAGCCCAAAGGTGCATGCATTCTCCTTCTCCTCCTCCCTTTTTGCTATATATCTGACTTTCTTATAAGCGAATTCGGCTAATGGACCAGTACTGTCATTCTCGGGAGATGGCGAAGAGGAAGACCCTGCTGTGGATCTATTCGCCAATGTGGAAAAAGCTGGTTCAGAGGAGGAAGAAGCACCTGCTCAGGCTGATGATGATGATGATGATGAAGAGGGAGAAGACGAGCCTGAGGACGACTTTAACGCTGCATGGGAGGTTCTTGATCTTGCACGAGCCATATATGATCGCGAGATTCAACAGGAGGATGATGATGAGGTGAAGCTCAAGTTGGCAGATACGTACATTGCTTTGGGAGATGTTTCTCTTGAAACAGGTACGCTTCTTGCATTTCCATGACTCTCGCGGAATAGATATCCGACACTTTCCACACAGAGAAATTCGATCAAGCAATACAAGACTATGAAGTAGGCCTGAAATATAAAATCAGTCTTCTCCCCAAGTCATCTCGCCAAATCGCAGAAGCACATTATAAACTCAGTATTGTATTGGATCTTACGTCTGGTCGCCTATCAGACGCCATTCGTCACGCCGAAAGCGCGTTGGCGAGCGTGGAGGCAAGGTTGACTGAGCTTTGGGATGGGTTGGCTGGCCAACTACCACCGCTACCTGAAGAACCACCTGTCGACACCAAGGGCAAAGGGAAAGCCGTCGCGAGACTTGCGAGAGACGATGTTGTTCAAAAGATGTCTAAACAGCGGATAGAGAGCGAAATCAAAGAATTATCTGGGCTGAGAGACGACTTGGCTTTGAAGGTGTGGTTGAGTTGGCTTATTATGCTTTTACCCTGTTGCCCCCTCACAATTGCAATTTCCAGGTTGATGAGCTGAAAACCTCACCTAATGACGTGCTATTACAAAGTGCACCCACACTTGCTGCCCTTGACCTAGATAAGGAATTAAACGCTGGAATCATGACATCTGAGCTACTTCAGGGGGTGAACGACCTCACAGGCATGATCAAGAAGAAAAAGAAGACCCCCACAGTCATTCCGAGTACCTCCACAGACAATATACCCATACCTGAAACGAGTACCGCGAAACGCAAAGCGGAAGAGGAATCAGAAGGGTCAAGCACAGAGAAGAAAGCTAAATTAGAGACCTCGTAATTGAATGTCCTAATGTAATATTGTATGCAATCTGTCCGCTTTAATCTAATATCATGATTGTTCTCTTTTGATAGCACAAGGGAAGACGATGGGGTATAAATCAAATCACCGTCTTAAAACTTCCTTTCGTAGCGACGGATCAGGCAAAACTGTCGGGATTAACTGTGGGGATTGCAAATGCTGTGCCGAGGAAAATAGTAGTTTTTTTGACGTTCTTACTTGGGGCTGTGGCGCGATTACTTTGCGATGCGCATGAATCGTTCACCAGCAGTGGAGTTGAGCTTCTTCACCAGTAGGTCCGGATTGACGAGGACGTGATTTTCCTGGAATTGCTCTAACTTGTCCCCTCTATCCGTTCTGTAGTACCCTTTTATGCTGTTCTCTCAAAGCTTTCAATATCCTTCACCCTTAGAGTTCAACACCTCTTCCCACACCTCGATTCACTGCAGACTTGATCCAGATAAAAAGCTTGAACAATCGTGGTATTTTTTGAAATGCGTTGATTCTTGTGAATGCAAAAACACATTACATTGGATAATTCGTTCCATTTTTTGATTCTCGGGACCACACGAGGGGAAGAGATTGTTTTTCATAATCAGAACGGTACAACAGGTACCTCAATTGCCTTATGCTTGAACTGTTTGCCGCCATCTTTCGAAAAATCTCCAACGACATGTCCTTCCTTTGCCTTACTCCTCATCTTATACTTGTACGTCACAAGTCCTTCCAATCCCACAGGTCCACGCGCGTGAACCTTACCCGTACTGATACCTACTTCCGTACCGAATCCATACCTGAAACCATCCGCAAACCTCGTGCTCGCATTCACAAAAACACCAGCCGAATCTACGCCTTGACAAAAGGCAGTGACATTCGCTTCGTTTTCGGTCACGATGGAATCAGTGTGATGGGAAGAGTGCGAATTGATCCATTCAATCGCGGATGGTAATGAGGGGAGGGAAAGGACGGAGAGGGTGAGTGAAAGGTGTTCGGTCGTGTAAGAATCTGGGGTTGAGGGCGAGACATGGGTTTTGAGCTTGTCTGCGTCGATGCCGACGACGGAAGTCAATGCATTGCGTGTGGCTTCGTCGCATACGAGTTTGACGTTGGCCTCGATCAGGGCTTTGGCTACGACTGGCCAGGCGGTGGATAAAAGTGATTTGTGGACTATGAGCGTCTCAGCTGCATTGCATGCTGCAGGGTAATCGACCTATATATATATTTTGTAAAAGCACGCATGAACAAATTCTGATTCCAAGTCCGCCAAAACAAACGAACCTTGGAATCCACAGAAATCCTCACAGCCTTCTCAACATCCGCACTTTCATCCAAAAACACAGAACATAAACCATCAGCATGTCCCATCACAGGTATCCTTGTGCTGTTCTGAATACTCCTCACGAGGGAATTACTTCCTCTAGGAATGACAAGGTCGATATATCGATCCAGTGCCAGAAGGGACGTCACGTCTTCCCGATTTTGAACCAACTGAATCAAGTTCGGTTGGAGTCTGGTCATTCCAATGCCGGTCCTGATGGCTTCCGCCAAGACCGTAGCGGTTCTGTTGGATTCCTTACCGCCCTTCAATATGGCAGCATTACCTATACTTGTCGATTACTCCACACACACATACACAAAAGAGAGAGAGGGCAGGCAAAACATACCCGATTTGATAGCCAAAGCTGCAATATTGACAACCACTTCCGGTCTTGCTTCAAAAATCACAAGTAACACACCAATCGGACACGAAACCCGATAAAGCTCTAATCCATCATCCAATTCAGAGCCATAGTCAACTTTTCCGTTCGGATCAGGTAAAGCAGCAACATCATTAACACCCTGAAGTAGGCTACGCCACTTATCGGGCGTCGTGATATCGAGGCGCTTCAGCATCGAATCAGACATCCGTCCTGCCTCGACTTCTTTTCTAGCTGCCTGAAATCAAGTGTATGTTGGTTAATAGCAAACAAGCATCGAAAAGCGACTGACCTTTAGATCTTCTGTATTGGCAAAAAGAATCTCATATTTTCTGGTCGCTATCTCACGACCGATCGCACCAAGGGCAGTGGTGCGTTCCGAGGCTGGAAGGAACTGGGAGGCTACAAAAGAAGATTTAGCTGCCTTTGCAGTGGCTTCCGCGCTATCTTCTGTGCTTGACATAGGGGATAGACTACAAATGGGTATTTTACATCATCCACCCAGTAGGATCAAACAAACAGAACCATCAGATATAACATCCTTTCATGATATATTATATTAGTAAAGCATGCGAAGTTTTATTTTGGGACCCCGAAAGGAACTCTGAAGACAGATCTATGAAACAATCGCAAGCTTTCACGACGTGAATGAGGCAACATGGTCCCCAACAACCTTCTTAATCTTGGCCTCAAGTTCTGGTGTCACAGCGCCGGCAGAAATTTCCTGAAGAAGGGAAGACTGAGTAGCCGTGAGGTGTTCACGGAACTCGGCCTCCCACTTCGTAATGTTCTCTACCGGAACATCATCGAGAAGACCGTTGACACCAGCATAAATAATGGGGACCTGAAGCTCGATGGCTAAGGGTTGGTATTGTCCTTGTTCTAAAGCACAAATCAGATTAAGTACAAGATAAATATGCATTTGAATACATACTGAGCAGTTCGATGAGACGAGAGCCACGCTTGAGTAGGAAACGGGTGGAGGAATCAAGATCGGAACCAAATTGTGCAAAGGCAGCAACTTCACGATATTGAGCAAGGTAGAGCTTAAGTGAACCAGCGAACTTCTTCATAATCTTGCTGGTTTGAACATTAGTAATGTGAAATCATAGTCAAACAGAACAACTCACGTCTGGGCAGCGGAACCGACACGGGAGACAGAGAGACCGACATTGATGGCGGGACGAACACCACGGAAGAAGAGCTCAGCCTCCAGGAAGATCTGACCATCGGTGATAGAAATGACCTAAAAATTGCTCAGTAAAAAAAGTGACCTTTCTCATGATGAAAACCAGGAACACACATTGGTGGGAATGTAGGCAGACACATCACCACCCTGGGTTTCAATGATGGGGAGAGCAGTGAGAGATCCTCCACCGAATTTATCGCTCATCTTGGCAGCACGCTCGAGGAGACGCGAGTGGAGGTAGAAGACATCACCGGGATAAGCTTCACGACCAGGGGGACGGCGGAGAAGGAGAGACATCTGACGGTAAGCAACAGCTTGCTTAGACAAATCATCGTAGATGATGAGGGCTACAAGGCATAAATCTTTGACAGTCGTGGTGGATGATTAGATACCTACCGTGCTTGCCATTATCACGGAACCACTCTCCCATAGCACATCCAGAGAAGGGAGCAAGGTATTGAAGAGGAGCAGCCTCTGAAGCAGTAGCAGCGACAATGATAGTGTATTTCATGGCGTCGTTCTCCTCAAGAGTTTTGACAAGCTGAGCAACAGTGGAACGCTTCTGACCGACAGCAACGTAGACACAATAAAGCTTCTTCTCCTCGTCATTACCATTGTTCCACCTCTTCTGGTTAAGAATAGTGTCGATGGCAACAGCAGTCTTTCCTGTTTGACGGTCACCAATAATAAGCTCACGCTGGCCACGACCGATTGGAACCATAGCATCGATGGGCTTGAGACCAGTCATCATGGGTTGATTGACGGAGCGACGGGGCAAGATACCAGGAGCCTTGAGAGAGGCACGGCGACGTTCGGCAGCCTCAATAGGACCTTTACCGTCGATGGGATCACCAAGAGCATTGACAACACGACCGAGAAGGTTAGGACCGACAGGGACATCGACAATTTGGCCGGTACGTTTGACGGTATCACCCTCCTTGATGAGACGATCGTTACCGAAGATGGAGACACCAACATTGTCGGCTTCCAAATTCAAACACATGCCACGAATACCCGAGGAAAATTCCACCATCTCTTCAGCTGGAAAGTTGAGTTTGCAAACGCGTGGTAAGACCCTCGCTAACACGTAAAAAAGCAATTGCACTAACCCTGCACGTTCTTCAGACCCCAGACACGACTGATACCGTCACCAACACCTGAACTCGGAATAAATCCCTAGCGGGTACATGGCGCGGGAGGGAAACCTACTCAGTACACGACCGGTTTCCTCGACATTGCCGCCAACGGAAGTGCCTGCGATGCGGGATTCAAGGATGGAGGTGACCTCGGAAGCAGCTATTTGAGAGTGCAGGATTCGAGTGACGTGGTAATTTCAGACGCAGGAGGAAAGATAAAAAGCGCACGGTCAACTTTTCGGTGTGTATGACATATATAAAAGGTAACTCACCAGGTTTTGCAGTGGCATAAGAGCGAGCATTCTATAAACACATAAACAAGCGAATGAGTTTCTTGGAATCCAGGCGGAACAAACAGATGAAAAAATGCACCTGCTGGCGCAAAACACACCTTAAAAGCCGCTAGTGCATTGCGTGTTGAGTTTCTAAGTGCGATGCGGTGCATGTGGATTGAGGAAGGGAAAAAAAAGAAGGATAAAGGGAAGATTTCGGTTGAGAGAGTTCGCGTTCGGCCTTACTCGGAATATTCAGGCTCCGCTTCAATTCTGACAATTTCCCACAGTACGACTTTCTCGTCCGGACATGGCGGCGCTGGCAAGCGTATTCAGGCGGTGTACGTCGTCTTTCTTGGTTTGCTCGTGCAGAAGATTAATTCCACGACGTCCTCAGTACCCCAGCTCTCCTGTGCACGGTCCCTCCACACTCAGGTGCTCGCCCCAGAATCAACCTCGTCTGCACTCCACCTCATCTGCTCTCAACCTTCCCAATATGTCATCGCAAATTTCCTAGGCCGCAAATATATCCTGACCCCACGCGACCTCCTCACTGTACCCCGCATTCCTGACGTCAAAGTCGGCGATGTCCTGACTCTCGACGCCATCGAAGAGCTCGGCTCACGCGATTACACACTTCGCGGAAGTCCCACGATACCTACATCGAAGGTCAAAGTAGATGCCACCGTCATCGAGCACACAAAAGGCCCAATGGAGTTCATTTTCAAGAAGAAACGGAGAAAGGGTTACAGGAAGACCATCCAGCACAAACAGCCTTGCACACGCCTTCGCATTGGCAGAATAGAGATTCCTTTAGACTCGACTCATAAAGCATTGTAAATGTTTATTCCTATCACAATATCAGTTGCATGGCGGGGTCATACTGCATAGCATTAATCAGATTTCGCCTTCCTCAGGTGTTTCAGCACGGGTAGAAGCACGTCTATCATCCATATGTTCACTGTGTGCATCGTCACGATCATACCGAGGTCGCTGAATGAAATATTCAGTACACCCTTCATAAACAGACATAAAAACTTTACCTTCTCTGCTCTGTCCTCATGGCTGCCTTTGTCCAACTCCCTCTTTTCTCTCCCATCTTCCCTATATACAGACACACTCCTTTCACGTTCCCTCTTCGGCGTTGGCGTACCATCCCATTCTTTACCGTGAAATTCAACCCGCGAGCTTTTGCGACCGCTATCCCGTCTCCTATCATCCTCTCTGTGTCGTGATTTGTAATTCTCCCTGTCGTCGTACCGGTGATGCCGAGAACTACGGGCTCCTCGATCATAATCTTTCCGGTCGCGCTCTCGTTCTCTCTCCCTGTACTCTTTGTCTTTCTCCCGTTCCCTCTCTTTCTCCCTCTCCCTCTCCCTTTCCCTTTCACGATCGCGCTCTTTGTCCCTGTCCCTTCCTTCTCTTTCTTCTTTGTGTGGCTCCTTTCTCTTCCTGCTGGTGGCCGAACCACCATCTTCGGAAGGAACTTCACGCATTCGTTCCTAAAGTGCCACTTTAAGTTAGCAGTTCGTGTTGACACAGGCCCGGACTATCCACCTTTTGTCTCTTCACATACTTAGCAAAGGCAGCTCGCCTTCCCTCATCGTCGAGAGCTTTATACTCCGGCAAGTCCTGGATCAGAGGGACAGCCTAGACAGCAGTCAGATAACCCAGCATGACATCAGATACGGACTCACCTGGTCATAAGAAAGCGCAACATCAACGGGCTCGGATAACTTCCTCAATGCGTATCTCAAATCGTCCTGTAAATGTCTTTGCTTCCTCTCGGCTCGTCTCTTTTCATCAGCCTTCTTCTTAGTCGCAACATTTTTCAACTAAATGGCATTTCAGAACAGGTTGAAGAATCAGAGCAAAACACAAACACACCTCAGTAAATACCTCAACCATATCCTCCAACTCGAGATTTCTCAGAGCATCTGTGACATTTTGCTCAAGGGCCTTTGAAAATTGATCTACAGTCGTATCAACCTCCACCGAGAATCCTTTGTCCACATCGCTCATCTTGACATCCCCATCCTGATCAACATCAACTTGGTTCGAAGGTGGAATCCACTGTTTCATAACGTCTTCAACTACAGCAATCTTGGCATCTAGTTTTTGGTCAAGCGCATCAACAGTATCCCAGAATAACTCAAGGGGGTTTGAACCAGGATTGCCGAGCATATTGAGGTACCGTTCATCGTCCTTGAAGGATGGATAGACTTCTTTCCATTTGGACCTGGCTTTGATCTCTCCTGTGCGGACGAGTCCCTGCAGAAGGCTCTGTGCAAGTTATTCAGTAACAGCCCAACTTGTTAGAGATAGATGTACCTTAAACGCCTCCCGCGCTTTCCGCTCCTTCCTGGTCTTTTCAACCTGGGCTCTCCTCGTTTGCTCCTCGTATTCCCTCTCCCTCACACGACTGTAATCCTCAAATGCCAACAAAATATCCAAAGTTGGCAGCTTCTGCAACTCTGAATCTACTTTGTATTGCTCAGACTCTACGATCATTCCATGCGCGATTTTCCAACGAGTAAGAACATCCACATTCAAGTCCTTGAACAGCGCGACAACCTTCGATACGCTACGCGTTCGTGCTGCGCGGGACTCTTGCTATATGCGTTGCGAAAAAAAATGGATAAAAGAGCGCGCTCGGCAGATGCGATAAAAATAACGTACCATCTCACGCTGCTTTAACTCGGTTATGTACTCTTCAAAGATAAGCTTCCTCTCAGCTTCGATACGGGCCTGTTGCCAGATTGGGTGCTGTGCAAAGAGCTTGTCTGCGGTGCGGAAAGTCGTATAATGAAACACGTTTGGATTGCCTTTCAGCATATTTCGGATAGCGGGACGCAACTTGGCAAGCCTGGCCTCCTTTTCTTCCTGCTCTTTTGCCCTTAATCCATTCGTATACTGTTGAATCCCGAGTTGATCAGCGAAGAATTATAACTACAGTTCTAAAAAAACGTTCTTGCCTTCTCCCAGCAGACTTTCTTCTCAGCGAGCGTATTCAGAGCCTTGTACAATGGATCAGTAATGATAGCACGCATAGTTTGATCCCAAGTCCAATTTGCGTCCACACCCGCCTTCTTCAACAAATGTATGAATGCCTTCTCGCCTTCTTCTACAGTAGCAAAGCCATTGTGAGGGATCACGGGATCGTCCGGCAAATGGGGACGCGCTGGCAAGACTGAGTTTGCAGCAAGCGGTAAGCCATTGCTACCTGTATGTGCACCGACGGTGAGAGGGGTACCATTGCTTGAATTATTGCCATTCATTTGTTGAGGCTGGGAAGTAGATAAGGACGTGTCAGCGCCTCCCATGGGGACGAGTGCACCTTGAGTTGTTCCTGGCGTAAATCCTGGAGCACCAATGGCTCGAAATTGCTGGCTATACACAATATGTGTGTCAGTCGGTCCTGGCATGAAACGGGGTCTATAAATTCGAAATACCTTCCACTACCTGTCTGCGCTGAAAGTTGTTTGGCCTCCTCCTGCGCCTCATCGAGATACAGCGTCACTTCTTCGGGGCATTCCCATTTCGATTCTTTGGTCTCGGTCTAATCATTGAAATTGAATAACATGACTTGTACTTGACAAGATGAAAAAACATACATTGTAATAGTATTTCTTCCCATGGGAGAAATATTCCTTCCACTTGGTCTTACCGAGTGCTCGCTACGGAAGAAAAATGTGAATCGACCGACTGTGGCAAAGGAAGCAGTTCTGACCTCCCAAGTGGTTTTGAGCTCTAAATGGGACGATAATCAAAGTTCCAGGACGCGTTGAAGCACCAAAAAAAAGAGTGCTCACCGTCAGGTTTCTCCCAGACACTCTGCTTTGTTCCGGTATTGAACCAGTAGGTTCTTCCTTCTGGATTACGATGTTCCGTCTAGCAACACCAGTTACTCAGTACCAGATTTGTATAGAGTAGAGGAGGTTCACGGACCCAGATGTTCATATTTGACTGGCTGGCAGGCAAGCTAATTGCTTGAGAATATGACCAGAATGGGAGGGCGTATCCCTCGCAGGACAGTTGTGCATACTTATTTGCACCTATTGTTCCTAGAGGTTGTCAAACATCAAGATATGTCCCCATTGGGTGAAGGATGTTGGAAGAATGTCCTTGCTGGGGCAATGACATTTCAAACACAAATATTTTTTTCTTCGAAACAATAGCATAGCATTTATAGTTGTGTATGAACCCTAGTTCAGAGTTTTGAATAAGTTCACAGGAATGAACCCAAGGCTGGACTTTGAATGCGTCCTTTCTGAAACAAGGAGGACAAGTACTTAGTTCTTCGTAAATATAAATAGACTAGTAAGGTATATACACACGAAAGGAGAAAAAAACGAAGTGCTTCAAATACATCCGTGTGAATGGTGCCAAAATCATGTAGTCTGATATCAATTAAAAAAGTCTAGAAATGTGGATCTAGAACAAAATAAATTACCGTGCCATGATAGCCTGGGTTCTCTCTGTGGCTTCTCTAATGGTCTTCTCGGATGCACTCAAGTGTTCTTCTACTAGCTTCCTCCCATCCACCCTCCTCCTTATGGCTAACCTGGCGGGGCTCACACTCCCAAATGTCACTTCTTCCAAAGCATCGCCATTTTGCCAATCTACAATCCCAGCTTCCCATCTCTCGATCCTGATTCTACTCCTCTCGGCACTTTCCCATTCAGACTGCCATCCACCCATCTTATTCTTCAGGGCTTTGATTTTCCTCCCAGCCTCTGTAGTTGCAGTACCATTCACTTGTGCTTGTTCCGATAATGTTGTTAGAGATGAGATGAGCGACGAGGTAAATGTGCGGACATGTGTCAAATGAAGTATTGCATTGGCAGGTGTTGTTTTAGTGGGTGTAGGTATAGAAGGAGAGGGAGGCAGAGGTGCAAACACGGCTTTCGTTGGCGTAGGTGTGCTGGAAGGTGCAGGAGAGATATCTTCCCCTAAATCGTGATGTAGATGTGCATGTGGATCATCCCAGTCACTCTGCTGTACTTCGTCTTCCGGGTCTTCGGTCACAGTATCCAAGGTATATCTAGATGAGAATTCTGATTGCACGAGCGTCGTGCTTGACGCAAAGTAGTGATCCGCATCGACGTCGTCCTCATTAAACAAAGGAAGCTCATCAACCTGGCTTAAAACCTCTGTCCCGTTTACCTCACCAGCAATCTTCTTGAATTCCCTATCGTACTCCAGCAGCTCTCGTAGCTGACTTTCTCTGTTCCGAGCTGCTTCGTCAATTTTGCGAATGATATCCAGTGCGAAGCGTTCGAGGGCCGGTTGCTGGGCCGTATGTGAAGGCGTCCCTCGGGAAGTTGTACCACCAGTGGAATCATTATCGAGTGTCCTGAGGTGCTTTAGGAATTGTTCTGTCGACTCTAGATCTTGTGCTAGTACATCCATGGAATCTGGTTCCGGTCGTTGCACCTCAATGGGCTGTTTCCTGTTCTTACCAGACTCCAGAAGCTCCTCATCTCCGCCATTCAATTCAACCTCTGTATTTCTTGACACTCGATCTAGCTTGTCCATGGGTTCATCAGCACTCTCATCATACTCGATACCCAACTCTTCCGCAAGCAACTTGGACCCTGCGCTAGGTTCAGGCATCAAGGCATAAGCGAGCTCATGGGCAAGAGAGTGATGCTTGTTTCCGCCATGCATAGTTCCATTCAAAGCATTATCATCACTACCCCCGCCTTCGATTCCACCCGTAATGTCGAGAGCTTGCGCTAGACCAAGGAGAGAATCTGTTGTTTTGCGAGTCGTAACCATACTTTGTCGTGATGGTCTCCGAGGAACGGACTTGGAAGAAACAAAGAAATTTGACTGTCGCGAGGAAGCAAAGAAATTGTCCTCGTCTTCGTCTGTACAACGAGGCATTGGTGAATTACTAGCTTTGTGATATCTCACTGGACGCGTCTGGGCGGTAACAAACAGGCGCGGACATCGCCGGTTGATACACCACCCTATGTATATATCTATATATATTTATGTACGGTATTCAGTGAGCCGATCGATTTCTCTATGCAGAACCCCGATATCGAAACCTGGGATGTTTGTTGGGAACAGAAGCTACAGATCTACTCAAGTGGAACTCACCAAGCCGTCCTGGCATCAACAGCCTCTTTCCGAACTACCCGTTTTGGATCATCAACAGCTTTCGCAAGCTCCTTGATCACAGTCGGTCTTGTGGAGTGCAGTATATCATATCGCACGATTGAGGGAATTTTCCCCAAATATCTAAGGGCAGAAATTCTTACTTTCTGCGAAAGATGAGTTCAAGAGTTTGAGGTCCGTGCAATGCACGTACTAATGATGGCATCCCAACAACATTACTATTCTTCAACATTAATGCCACAAGCGTCGAAGCATGGCTCGCAACTAGGCTACTTTCAGGCGAGTCACCCTCTGTAGCAGTTAGAAACGTCTCAATCACATTGGACCGGATACCCGTGTCTGGAAGCTGAAGCCCCCGAAGGAGTAAAGGAATGAGCTAAGCCAACCTTCAGTTCCGGATGCGAATGACTCAAGACATAGGAACGTACTCCTGGAAGTTCGTGCTGATATGTTGCTTTTGGGATTGATTTGATCAATGAAGTCAGTGCAACCAATGATGCTGTTTGACGTCGTGGTTCTTAAATTCAAAAATAAGTTTTGATTAAACGACTTGACTTAAAGTCACGCTCACCACTGAAATTTTTTGCATATTCGGTGATTCTTGGAAGAACACAGCTGACAAATTTTTGGGCATATAGTAGCTAAGATAGGTGTAAGAATCCATTTCAAACCGAGTGGAGAACTGCAGCACACCCTGAAAACTGCATGATGTTTCTTCGTCAATACATCATCTGTAGCTGCTACATCCCCGAGAGCTCTCGCGACATCCCAGCCAATAATTTCATCACTCAAAGCGTCTAATAGTTTGTCAGTGAAGGAAAGAGCCAGTGCATGACTCCGAATGAGCAACGCTTTTGAAACCTGTGACATGATGTTCCATTAAAATTCCATGATCGTTCGGCAGTGACTAACCCATATCCAAGCCTCAATGGCATGCCGCCGTCTCTCGATAATGAGACCACCATCAAGGATCTCTTTTTCCCAAAATGTTGACAGAAGCATGTTCGCAAAAGGTTCCAGACCTAGCAAATATTGATTGATTTTTATATGCCATGAATCATGGCGAGTGCCGTACCATCAACGTCCATGCGCTTGTTGAGAATGGACGCCAGCAGCTGTAATGCCGCTTTTCTTTGGAAACCAGTGGTAGCGCTGGTTAAACTCCACCATAGCACTTTTTCGAGAAATGCGTTAACTTCAAAGACAACAGGTCGCACCTATCGAGGATTATCTATCCATCACTTCATGCAACTCGAAGGAATACTAACATCTTTCCGTAATGGAATTATTGCTGCAGCAAAGAGTGTCAACAGGTTCCTTTGAATGGCCGGGGCCGTATCCTGTTGGCTGTCAATGTATCGAATACACTTCGTTTACGAGGTAATCACCGAGAATATCGATAGTTTTTTGTCTGCAGTAATCTTCTGGTGTCCCTCTGCAACATGTTTGATGTCGCCTGTCAGCAGTGCATCATAAAGTATTTTTGCATAACTCTCTTGCCGCCTGCCTTGGTTTTAGCTCTCAAGAGTTGAAAGATGCTGATAAATAAATTACCCTGAAGGCAAGGCCTGTATAACCAAGGACACAATTTCCCCAGCTTTTTTCACCAACCTAGGGTCCGTTGCAACGGATACCCTCTCACGTCTTCCACCGTCGTCATCATCTTCAGCGACTGCAAATGCGGAGAAGACAAAAAGGTTGAATATTCCCGGCACTAGCCGCTCAATATACTTCGGGACATCAGGATCCTCTCTGTCCACCTTCTTCTGCAATACTTTAGCAATGGTAGTCAAGATCCAGTGTGCGTATGCGGCGTGCAGCTCTACTTCTGTGGCAGATGATAGTGTAAGAAAAGATGCACTGGGAACACAAATCAAATCGAGCTTTGTAGTCAGTCGTATAACGAGAGTCTCAAAAAGTTGCGCTTGAGTACATAGTGTCTCTAGAGCCGATAGAACGTTGAGAATCTTGATACGTTCTGGGATAGCGTGACGTGCAGGGGGAACGTCTGGGAGCGAACTAAATAGTAAAGGAAGTGTCTGCGCTTCTACGGGACGAAAGTTTACTTTCGCTACCGCAGAAAGCAAATCGAAGACGACGTCACTGATAGAGAAGCGATATAAATAACATCCCATCTGTAAGGTATGGTCCCGGAGGGCAGAACACACCTGGCATCGCGAAATTCATTGGAGTCGGCCTCAAGAATTTCATTAACGTTGTGGACTATGAATCCCAGCTCCTCGCTTGTCAAGAGATTTTCTGTTGTTACCATCCCTTGCAGGCCAATCAAAGCAAGCCGTCGTAATGAAGAGGTCTTGAGGCTAACTGTGAGAACACCTAACACTTCATCTTTATACGGTGTCAAAGTTGGCACCATGGGCTCTGGATCCATTCCAGCTTCAGTCCTCACAGTCTGAGGAGAAAATTTTGATGATGAATCACGGACAGCATTGATGAACTCAGTCAACACTGCAAGGACGGGGGTACGGTTCCCCGCTTCGTCAGGATCATTGAATAATTTGACTACATGCGGTACAACTTGCGAAATGGTGTACTTGGCGACAGATGCTGAGAAGATGTTAGACCAAGATCACAGGAGAGAAAGAGGATGCTCACGAGTTGTACTCATGAAAGCACAGAGGATCTTCGCTGCGGGTCTCGCCTGACTTTTCTCCGGTTCCTTCAGTATTCCAATGCACTCCTCACAAGTCTCCCGGGCTAATCCCCGGACGTCAGTATCATCGACATTCAGCTCATCTGTTCCATAGATAGTCTCGACCAGGATTTGAGTCGTCCGAAGGGCCTCTTCTTCATTCGCTGAATCTGTCGGTTGAAAGATCTGGGGACCATAGTATATGTAGACCAGTAAGTCCTTAGGATCAGAAAAGACTTGCCTCGAGCTTTAGTGAATTCCATAACTTTCGTGCTTCAGTTCTAGCCACGGCAGAACCATACACCGGCAAGCAGGTACCTATAGTCTGTAATGTATCTCGCTGCGCACCGCTAAGATGAGAATATGACCAGCTTTTTGTAACATAACTGCACCTTTGTTGCTCTTGTGCCGGCTAAGAGTTTCTCCAGGAAAACAGGAATTGCCAGAGGTCCGAAATAAGGCGAAGCACTCATGCATCCGCTAAAACTATTTGAGCCACAGAGAAACGACGCTTCTGATGGAACGTACCGAAGTGCGTCGCGAAGATCTTCTGTGGTAATCCCATATGGATCATTAGGCGGCGGACGGAAGGTAATAGGGAAGTAACAAAAGATGATGTTGAAGAGTGTCTAGAGAAACCATTAGTAAGGATAAGGGGAAACGTGCAGAAGATGACCTCGATTCTTTCGTAAATGTCAAATTCGATTAGAATTACACGGGCAATGGCGAAAGCGACAATAAGATTGCGGGGGTCCTTTTCTCCGTCTGCCAGGCTAACGTATCCATCTAGGAACTCTTTACCCATGGACTTGAGGACTGATACTGGTCAGTAGGGAGAAGTCCAGACGGTAGGGTGCATACCGTCTCTATGCTTCGCAACCAGGGAATCTAGGATAGAGAAAAGGACAAAGCGGACGGACTGCACCAGTGTTTTGGGTTTCACATGAATAAACATACTGGAGTGAATTAGGGATACTTTGTACGATACGAAAAGATAGCTGAGTACCTCCGAAGAATGTTTTGGACCTCTAGTGCTGTGCATGTCTGCAGCCTGATCAAAGTCAAAATACCGTTGAGTGATGGGATTATGGTCCCCGAATCTTCGAGCTTTCCACAATAAAATGTTGACAGGACGCGGGCTGATGATTTCATGAGTATTGAAACTAGTGTATATTTTTTATCTGCTCTTACTAGACTGCTTGTTGATTTTATCTTCCGGAAGATTGGCCAGAATCAACGAGAGGAATTCAACACCTAGAAAACGTCACATGAATGATAAGTTAATTATCTATCTATACAAACCTTTGCGTCGTAAATCCTCTTCATCAGCGGTCAAATACTCGCCAAGACCTTTGACGACATTGACGAGGCTCGTTTGATTGGCAGAAATCTCTGGAGAAGCATTTGGACCAATTACAAACACCAGTTCGGCTCAAGAGATGTACCTGATACGACCTGCTTGATGTCTTCGTCATTCTCTGTCGCAATCCAGGTTCGAATTAGGCGTTCCGTATTTTCCATGCCTCAAGAACAGAAAATTAGATAGGCGCCTTGGTCAGGAGGATCTGGTCACATGCTCGCCTCTACCGACACCGATCCCTCCTTTGCCAGTCGCACATGACATCGTTGGGGGCGTGCACCTCCAGATGTCTGCTCAATATCCAACGTCGTAGCTGTATTCATCTCTCCCTCCAACACTTTTCAACCTCAGTTGTGAAATCAAAGAATTCAGAGGCAAAGGACAAATGGAACTATAACAAGACGTCTCTCGCCGCTGAGCCGACTTCGGTTCAAATCGCATTAAGATTGGTCGACTCCAACATGCTGGAACAGGGATCGACACCGCCAACAGGCGTCAGGATGCTTGCACGGGACTTCATTGAGGATTCCTTATATAATCCACACTACGGGTACTTTCCTCGACAGGCCGTCATTTTTGACACCCAAGGATCTCCATTTGATTTTCACAATCTGCGAGATTCGGCGGAATTTCAGGAGGAAGTAGCGAGGCGGTATGCTGCATACGGCGCAGACAAACATCACGGGCCCGGAAAACAACTGTGGCATACTCCAACCGAACTCTTCAAGGTGTGTGTCAACGGTGTTTTGCCGTGGTATGACTGTCCCACCTCAGACATAGCCATACTATGGTCAAGCTGTCGCAAAATGCCTTGTGTCGGAATATCTGCTCAAGTACTTTCCGTATGAAGACTTTGTCATCTACGAAATTGGTGCAGGGAACGGTTCGCTGGCGGAAAGTATCCTCGAATATCTGAAGGACGTCTATCCCGACGTTTACGAGCGAACACGGTACAATATCATTGAGGTTAGCGGAAACCTGGCCAAAATTCAAAAGAAGAGACTTGCAAAGTATCATGCAAGTGTCAAGGTTACTCACCAGAGTGTTTTTCACTGGAAAACAAAGGAGCCAGCGCCATGTTTCTTCTTAGCCATGGAAGTGATTGTGAGTCATCTTTCAGCATTCTCTGCGCCATCCTCTGACATATCTCAGGACAACTTTGCCCATGATGTGATTCGTTACGATCTTTTGACCTTGAAGCCACTTCAAGGGAATATTACAATCGATGATAAAGGCGACTTCGACATGGTTTGGACGCCTGTAACTGACCCACTCATTGCTTCATTTCTCAAAATCCGCACTAAGTTGGGTCACAGTCCACCTGTCAATGCGCTGCTACAGCGTTCAGAGGCTCTCCGCAAAGTCTACATTTCCCTCCCCTTTGCTCCTAATCTCTCAGTTGAGGAGTTTATTCCCTCTCGCTTGCTCAGTCTTTTGAAAACCCTGCGAACACACTTCCCGCGGCATCGTCTCCTGCTGTCCGACTTTTCTTCCCTTCCAGATGCCATTCCTGGAGTCAATGCACCTGTCGTTCAGACACGCTTCCGGAACACAACAGTGCCATGTTCTACCCTTTTAGTCAGACAAGGCTATTTTGATATTTTCTTCCCAACTGACTTTGAACGTTTGCGTGACATGTACGAGTATATTCTCTCGCAACCACTCTCAAAACTTGTTGCACCAGTGTCGCCTTTGACAACAAGCTCGAGTCCCTTGTCTTTGGGTGCTGGCTTTTTCTACTCTTACCAGTCCAAATCTGGTCTTCGTTATCCTGTCGATAGCGTCTCATCTACCAGCGGGCTTCCTGTGGGAGAACGGAAGTCAAGTGTATTCACACATGAAGAATTCATGCAGACTTATGCAGATCTGAGCAGTACTGTATTAAGAAATGGAGAGAACCCTCTCCTTGATTTCTACAAAAATGTCAAATTTTTATTCTAGTGACCCTTTGCATTGATAGGTGCAATGACCGACAGAGACCCGTAAATTCTGCGGATGATTGGTGATTTTAATTAGATCTTATCCTTGCGTAGGATGTACAGATAATAATGAAAAGCCTCGCCAAGTGTCTTGATTTCTAGGGTTGTCTCAGGCCTCATCAGGTACCGTCGACGGAAGTGTGGCTGTCCAAATGTCAAGTAGATGAATATTCCCCCGCTTTTGAGTACTCTAGCCTTCAATCAGAAGTGAACCTGCATAAATGAAGGGAAGACCTGCCGAAGGGTTTCATCCACTTCCTTATTACAGTCATGGATGACTTGTTCGGGCGGATCCTGGAGTCTTGATTTAACTTGATTCAATTCTGTTAATTGCACCCAAATGACTCACCCATACATCGCCTCTGGCCGTCATCATGGCGTCCATCGTTCCTTTGGGCGATCAGACTTTGCTCTCGACACAAAACCAGCACGGATAACCACCTTTATCGATCGCAACATCGAAAGTTTCGTCTGCGAACTGTAGGTCCCGGACGTCCATCTCGTGCCCTGCCAAGATTTCGATGAGCATACAGAACTCTGTACATGATAAGAATAATTCGCGCACACTCCATCTCTGGTCTGATTTGTTCGTGACGTTGTTTCATTCTTTCAATCAGGACACTCGAATACTATCCGACAGTAAAAGTCTTCACTCAATGAAATGAAGCGGATCGAAACTTACATCGGTATTGATAATATTCTTGTAACCGTCCTCCCACATCTATTTCGTCGTTGAAAACACCTTGTTTCAATTATGCAGGATGAATAAAACATACATCTTCGGACAGCTTGGAATTCCCACATCCAAGCATCAGAATTCTTGACTGCTTGTCCGGGACGAGCGCGTAGAGAAGTCCGGCGAGATCTTTATAGGACTTGAACCAATCAAAGTCGCTCTGATCATCCTGTCTAGGGTGTGAAGTACGGAATGAGATCACGATCACGGAAACTGGTGCATATCTGACGGACCGTGAATATCTTTCATCCCTAATCAAAAAGGACAAGTGAGACCCAGGATATCTTTTCTCAAAGGGGTGTAACACACCAGTATTCCTTGGTACCATACTCTTCATTTCTTATCGGTAACAGATCCTCGGGCATTGTAGGCCACGAGTAGATGCTGAAATAAATGTTAAATTCAGCAGAGCCCGGGCCGCCATCAGAAAAAATGTCGTGTTCGCTTATGCGGATCTAGACCAGAAGCATGAACAGACTTAATTATCTAGAACCAGTAAGGCAAAGGGGGTGATGATGGCGCTTAGGAAGAAAGTGAAAGTGATGGGCAGTGTTTACCACTCATCAGGATATTCTATTAAATTACATTAACTCATCATCAGCTCATTTTGATACACCTGGTATAAAGATAGCGGATCACAGATGTGTGTATGAGTGATCAAGATAATTGCACATCGGGAGTTGGATTCGTGATAGTGCAGTGGCTGCTAGGAGCGAATTTGTGCCTACCCCAGATCCCCCATCTCCCGAACCACGAAAAGATCGAATAAGGAGGAAAAACATCCAGTCTACCACAAAGGACCCCGTCCGCTTGTATCGGACTATTCCTCTGGTAATCGATGATGCCGGAGGGGAGCAAGCATAAGGGTGACTGCAAGGCCATGACACTGGATTCCACGGCAAGGTGATGTACAAATAGATACAGAAATCAGCATCCACCAAATATCCTGCTGGTACCTTCCAAAAAGAACGACAGCTCGCATCCATCTGAAAAATGACAATAACTTCATATTACTAAGATCGGCTTAGTACCACCACAGAGGGTTTGTTCACTTTGAGGAGCAAGTCCAATATAATGAATGAGTTAGAGGCCATTTGAGTCCCAGGTCGACTCGTTGAAGTTGATGTCTATTTCAATCTCGGGAAGAAAATAAATGTACATTGTACATTGAAGATCAAGGAGACATACCGATGCAAGCTCCTTTTCTAATTCGACAGCTAACATTTCAGAAAATGTTTCCAAGTCCCCAGCTGCCCTGGGTCCGCACACTGAGCAACGTTGGGCGCTGGTCACAGCTTTCTCTCTTAGATCAAACTTCTTAACTGAAACACCCCAGGGCCGTCGGTGAACTTCGGCTGCGATGTCCCGAATCCAATCAACAAACCACCGACGAGAGTCGGGGTAACCTGTGTCTCTCCGTGCTCTTACGCCCGTTCCCGGGCATCTTTGACATAAGATCCACACCCATTCATCATCAAATTCTGCCAGTGCGGGCTGCATCCGGATCCAAGACTGCGCAACTTCACCACAAATTTTGTGGTACTGTTGTAACCGGTGATATGCAGCTGCAGTGACATGCACGAGTTCTTCATAATACGCTGAATTAGATAGGGGCTGACGAAGGGTGTACCGTGCTGCCATTTTGACTTCTGTCGTCCATCCGAACCGACAGGCAATAGCAAATACTCTTAGTGGCTGAGATTCTAGAAAGCGGGATTCCACGAGAGCCTTCCTCGCAAAGTTCTTGACTCCTTCCATCTCAAACTTGAACGCCGCCTGCGTGATAGACTGCAATTCTTGCAAGGAGGATAATCGGGGTCCTTCTACAAGCGCGATGGGGTAGCAAAACTTCAGTAACAGGTGCAAAGTATGTTTATCCTCCGACATTTGGATGACGGGTTTTCCATCCTCGTACTCATCCAAGTAGACAGGAGGATTTGGTTGAGGAAGGGTGAATATCATGGCAAAGAAAGGAGACGCCAAGGAAAGGAATAGTTTGAAGACTCGGAAGTCGACTGGCTCCTTGTCCGATGAACGGAGTATCACGTCGGCATCGAGATGGTCGAATGGTTTAGGCGCCATGATAGAGATTCTAGGCACTTTTGAAGGCATCAGCATCGCCAGGAAGAAATGAGGTTCTGCACAAGTGCCATCGGTTCCATTTATGGAACTAGAGGTTCCACAGAGTATTCCTTTAAAATAATGTCACTCAATGCTCATGTCATGAGTCTGGAGATATAATATTATGCTGAACACTAGACAGGTAACAGTATATGACAAATCTAATGTCTTGGAATCTTGGCAGGTCGAGGATTAATAACATCATCATCCTCGTCTTGCCGCAATCGCTTTCGTACGCCCTGTCTCGTCGGCCACGACCCCAAGGATGGAGCAATTGTCGATAATCTAAAGTCTGAGGCAAGTAGGTTAACGAATGGTTGTGGCTGCAATAGACTACTTGGGGATCCAGAATGATGCAGAGGCATAGTTGTGCTGACAAGAGCCTGGAAAGCCGAGCTAAAGGACTTATGACTGGATGGACATAGGCGAAAGACATGAATTAGCTTACTGTTGACGATGAAAATTATGGTTCAGTTCGAGATAATTCCTTTGGATAGTGTCACGTTCTCTACAAGTTCGTGCCAATTCTTCTCTCGTCGTTCTCCATAGTTCTAGGAACCCGGCTGTTGACAACGAGTGGACTTCAGCTCTCCTCCGCCACATAGAACAATTGTATCGGAGCGCTTCAACCTCCGCGCGGAGCCTTGCAACCTCCAGAGAAAGGGTCTGTGAATCTAAAGTTGCTGGATTCAGTGACGATGTCTCGGAATCGGAGTTAGCATCCTTGGACGGGAGGTCAAGGTATACTTTGCGAATACTGGGATTTATGTGTGGTCTGAGGTGAAAGGGGATAGTAGACAGGTCCAAAGGAGCTATAATACACGTTGAACGCGGAGAATCGCCAGTAATGTTGCTGAAATATACCGATAGAATAGTGTGTGCGACATGTTGGACATGCATGAAGGGTCGAATAAGGTTGAATCGCCTGAACAGCTCTCCTGAGACATTCACAACAAAAAATATGCCCTATTCAGATTATCAACGAATGGAGATGCAAAAGTAACCATAATATACACACCACAGGGCAGAGAGACAGGTGAGTTCAGGTCTTCTAGGCAAATGCAACACGACATCAAAGAAAAATGGAGACAGATGGAAGAGCAACAACAGTAATCAATGATAGGTCAGTAGGCAGTAAGCGTGCTTGATGCATCAACTATATACTCAGGAGTTTCGCAGAGATTTGTAAAAGTGACTGCTAGGAGGAACCATCATGAAAATCAATCAGTTCCAGAACGGGACCGCCGGCTCAAAGAAATCGGGGGTATGAAAACACCGACTAAGTGACAACTTGATGTCGAGAAACGGATCACGATCGCGGCTTTCTTGCGGCCTTTCTTGTGGCTTCGTGGGCGATCCCAGACCCGCAAGTTACGACGTCTGAGTCATTTGTATCCGGTTTGTATTCGGTTACTAGGCAGATTCTGGCCTCTACACCTTGAATAGATGCTCAAGCCTTTGGGCCTGGCAACAATCTGCATGTGCGAAATATCATTGAGCAAATGGATGTGAGATTTTTTAGCATGATTTAAATAATTCAGAGCTATAGAGATATTTTCCACAGCTGCTGAATTGCATCTTTGATTCTTTGCATAATTTGTGCTCAACTCATACCCTTGACATCAGTGGTGAAGACAAGGTTTGAATGTCCAACCCAAGCACATCTGTCACCATATGACACCTTGTCCACTACTGTCTGGGCAATCTCCAGAATTAGTCTACTGATAGAGTGTTGCAACATAGATTTACAAGATCTTCCCCACACAGTGAAGCTAAGTAAACTTTCCAAGTAGCTATTCTGGCACAATGTACATTTATTCTACCAATAAAATCATCCCACTGACTGAGTTTTGAGTCGTTTCGCCCTGCTCTCTTTCCATAATTGTCGGGCGCAATCTATCACATCATGATAGGATACCACTTTGGCTCCCTCATTACATCTGGCAAATCCATGATCTTAAGGCAAGCCTCAATTATGGCGTCCAACTCTGCCTTATCATCGAACTGCTTCCTGTCAGGCGGGATGTTCCGCACGACGTAGATGATAAAGTACTGTTGATTAATATCACAAGGATCGCGCCTAGGACTTCCTAGCCAACTGCATTTTGAAGTCTGCTGTCGAAGAAGTTAATTGACTTGTCGAAGAGCCCGTACTCTTCCCAGCCGTTCGCGAACACCACATCTCTGAGATCGGTAGTAGTCCACCAGGGCGCTGCAGGATGCAAGTAAGGTCGAACTTTAGCTCACCAGCCTAACCCATATTGGGATTGCGACGGAAAGCAGCGATGGTGGTTAGCCGTCCCTCAACAGGAAATTTGTCTTTGTCATAATATTCGGCCCTGAGAATAACGGTGTCAGCAGCAAGGGATAGACCTATGTTATATTTAAAGTACGACGGAAATTTCATAACTCAAGGCTTGCAGGCGGAGGTTTGATTATACAACACGTGAGTTTTGCGTGTGTGTGTGTGAGAGAGAGCATTCCATATTAATATACCGCAACAAGCAATCAGGTGCTAAGACTGAGTGAGATAGCGGTACACTACTAGCGACGAACGATGACAAACATGCAGGTGACTCAGAGGATGAGGAAGATGAGAATCCCAAAATAAGGCGAAGAAAAGTAAGTCGGCACAGAGAATAGTGTAATCAATTCACTGAACCTTGACAGATGAATGC
>Ga0153938_1000115_pt1 | contig 28866 bp, 21 predicted proteins | sample TSNY022MetaG_FD_104740 | JGI IMG/M metagenome (GOLD analysis project Ga0153938, IMG submission 104740) | Attine ant fungus gardens microbial communities from New Jersey, USA - TSNJ022 MetaG | ecosystem: Host-associated > Fungi > Mycelium > Unclassified | place: USA:New Jersey: Brendan T. Byrne... | reverse complement strand
TTGCTGCCGGAGGCGGAAACAGTTACCTTATCCTTCAGACCTGCCGGGGCATTGATCCCGTTTATTTTATCATCTATCTCAGTAATGAGATCCGAAAGACTACTATATCCGCGCTGCTCTAATATATCTTGGAATGGCACTGTGCTGTCATTGCCATTATATTATTCTGGATAACCATTGTAATCCTCCCAGGTTAGAAAATAGTACTTAACAAGCCACCAGATGTTATATAATCGGGTTAATCTGATATGCTCAACTAACTCCATCATCCAGTCACTGTTCCTGATTTCATCACTCCAGTAATGAATTTCCGCAAGCGGAGGAACGTTATTGCAACAGACTTATTATCCCCTGGGGAGTCTGATTTGTCTGCGCAAGTATGGATTGTCCTGCCTGACTAAGAATGTTATAGTTGGAAAACCGAACCATCTCCTCTGCCATATCGGTATCACGGATTGCAGATTCGGCAGCCTGTGTATTCTCAACAGTATTGCTACCTGAAGGTGACACCGGATTCGGCTTATTAGAACGGTCATCATAAACAATTAGATTCTTGTTGGCTTTATCTGCAACTATTTTGGTAAAGTGATTATTAGGATTTCCGGCAATTATACGATCCAGTAAATCATCCACATTACTTACACCCTAGATGCCTACTTTATAAATGTAGTGACTTCCACTTTGCTCCGTATTATTAGTAGACTCATCTGCAAATTCAATACTATAATGACTGTCGCAGGTACAACAAGTAGTGTAAAATCCGCTTCCAATCAAGTCATTAATCTTAGCTGCTGAGGCATCAAACTGGTTGAAATCCAAAATGGCAGCCTCGTGCGTAATATTTTCAGTTACATCTGTACCAACATCGTTGCCAGTACTGTCTACTTCTATATATTTTACTGTTGTCGTGTATTCTTCATTCATAAATCCTGCCGCCAGTGTACTCCCCATATCCACCCAAGACGGCATGGAACCTCTAAGAGCTATATCACCTGCAATATTATAGTCCTGAGCCAGCAATACCGGTATCTCATTAAAAAGAGTTTTGACAGAAATACTATCAATCTCTTTAATTATTTGATCCAATTCCTCTATATACGCACGGTCATCATCCGATAAGGTTCCATTGGCTGCCTTGATACTTAGTTCTGTCCCCCTATGCAGCTATCATGTATCTCTGACATCGCTCCATCAGCAATCTGTACTAATGAAATACCATCTTGTGCATTTGACGACGCCTGTCGCAAACCCCTTATCTGGTGTCTCATTTTCTCAGAGATGGCAAGACCTGCTGCATCATCTGCAGCACGATTAATTTTATATCCAGAAGATAATTTTTCCGTGGATTTTGCTTTCGATTTATCCGTTATTCCAAGCTGGCGTTTGGTATTCATGGCCATTAGGTTATGACTGATGATCATATCTTAATTCTCCTGTGCTCTACTCGCCTCCATGCGTGGCACATGTAAAATATATCGGTAAAAAAGAACGTTTCCAGCTTCGCCGCAGCAGTATATGCCACTGTTAAGATATCCACAGCGAGGGAGGAACTGGGGAAATATACTCTTTTGAAAACAGCATTTTAGCTACCCTATTTAAGATTTAAGCCGTTATATTAAATATGCAAAGCTCCTAGCCATATAGCATATATGCTAACTTCTTTGTGTTACGATGCCAGTCAAAGTGCTTATTCGCGTATAAAAGAGCTTTCGATATGTGCTTTTTCAGTTTCTCATTATCAGTTTGTTCGCTCAGCTTCACAAGCGAGTTCGCAAGCCCGTCAATATCTCCACACTTATATTTTAAACCAAGTTCACCAAAATTCGTAATATCGTCCGCTGCGTCAATATCCGACGTGATAAACATGCATCCATGAACCAATGCTTCGGCATACACGTTAGGAAAGCCCTCTATTTGAGATGTTAAAGCGAACAGTTTTGCCTGCGCATATTCCCTATACAGCTCGGATTTATTAGTGATAGCACCTGTGAATGTCACTTTGCTTCTCATGTGGGGGAAAACCTTGAAATACTTGTCAATAAATGGTCGAAAACTCGGTTCGATTGTTCCGACCAAGCGCAGTTCCCATCCTGGCATTTTTCCATAAACTCTTTCAAAAGCTATAAGCAACTCACCGTTGTTTTTTTGGTTAGTACCAATTCTTCCAACAGTCAGTATGATATTCTTTTTAATTCTAGAGTCAGCAATAACCGTTGTATTAAACGGGTTTAAAAAACCATTCGGAATCCAACGACATGGAAAGCTCACTTTGGGGTTGCGGTTAAGAGCATCGCGCAAAGAACGGCATGATGTTGCTATAATGTCACATTGTTTGGAAAAATTCGTTACTGCCACAGAGTCCCAGGTTATCTTTTCCATCCAGTATCCGTTCATATCAAGACCACAATATACTTTACCGTCGGGGCGATATTTTCGGTATGTATCAAGATATCCAATTGTATCGTTATACATACCATGAAGAATAAGTATATCCATTTGCAGATGTTCTTTGTGCAGATGCTCGAAATACACACGGGAATCACCTGCCTGGACATCGGTATAAAGGATCTCAAGTTCCGGCAAGAGATCCTTATTCGCATATTCCGCTGGATTTGTGCCAAACATCATAATCGGACGAGTGCCAAGTTCTTTCGCTAGCATGTAACCAGTCAAGCCTTTGTCTTTCAGTAATTCAACATTTCCCCACCTTCTGTAAGCATTTATGGCGGGAGTGTAAATACCATGTAAATCTATTTGTCCAAGGGAAGAACTAATGTCAATTATCTGTTCTAAAATCCTGTCAAGTCTGTCACACAGTATAACCCGAAGTTCAGTGTCAATTATTTCAATATTTTGCGTAGCTGCCATTGCCGCTGTCTCATACATTGAATAGATTTCAATGGCGGTTTCTTTTGACAACTCATTAACTCCCTCTATAAGCGGTTCGGTTTCTGCTATGAAATCACTAAGATCCTGTAAAAAAGACGATTTCATTATTCGCTCCTGTCCTTTCAGATATTATGTTCATGCGCTATTATTAAGTATGATTAAAACGACTAAAGGGTATGTGTATACTCCATTATGAATTTTTGATGGTTTCAATGCCTATTTGCTGCATATTAAGTTAAACGTTTATAGGCATGGATATTGCCTCCGCAAAATATTCTCCAATCCTTGCAATAAAACCAAGCATATCCTCCTGTAACGCTTCCGGAAATGAAGTCATTACCGGAGCGGTCTCAAAGCTCAGCACCTTATTAAATTTAATATTACGCATACCTCTGATAAATCCATCCCAATCCGTAGAGGGCTGGTTCTCTCTTGTCCTGGTAAAGGTAAAAGGTATCTGATGTAAATCTCTTACTCCATCATTATCATGAATATGTAATATTTTCAACCTATGATTCAATGTTGTGATAAAGCTCTCAAAGTCAAGTCCCAGCAGGTTAGCATGACCTGTATCAAAGCAAAACCCCAATACCTCTGCATGGTATCTGTTGTTAATCCGGTCAATCCGTTCCACAACTTTTCTTGCATCACAACATGGTCCCTCTATCAGATGCCCTCCTATGCTATCATACAGATTCTCACTACAAATGGTAATTCCCATTTCCTTTGCCATAGGTGCAATGGTATCTAAAAATAATTCTGTCTGTTTCCATTCCTCTACTTCTGAACCAAGAAATCTTGCAAGCTTGAACCCGTGAATGACTATATACTGACATTCCAAAAACGCACAAATCTTCATACTCTTTGGTGCCGCCTCATTCATGAGATAATCATTCAATGCCTTCTTTCTAGAAGGGATATAAATGGGATAGGGCATATGCATCTGATGAATTGCAATACCTGAAGCTTTTGCACCTTGTTTATGCGGCATGAAGAATTGCTCTAACTCACATAGGGATTGGTCAAAGAATTTATCTCCATCAGGCTGGCAGATATCGTTGTCTGATACATAACTGTTTAAACTAAAATCAACACATGAAAAACCAGCCTTTTTTAACATGGTATAGCCTTTCATCGGATTCGTATCATCAACAGCATTTTTTGTCTGAACTCCTATCTGCAGCATGATGTCTCCTCCATGTCTTCCAGTCTGTCGAAATAGAATGTAGGCATATACTCATCATTGAAATATGCAATTGGATTCTTTATGCCCATATTATCAAGTTGCTGTTTTATTTCCCGATAATAAATATTACAAATAAAGATAGCACAATCTTCCGGTAATTGTTTCAAATTCTCCGGCGGTTTCACTTCCAGTCCACAGAAGTCTGTTCCCCACAGGGAATTGTTGTTATCACAGGTGTATAATGGGGGATATTGCTCTCCATAGCACTTCATATAGTTCCTGCACATATTTCCCGCACCAAAGAGAACTCTGGACTGGTATTTCTTCAGTAGTCCTTCAATCTCTATCTGCCATTTAAAGTAATCCGCTATTGATTTTGCCATTTGCAACAGACCCGGCCGAAGGATTGGTGAAATTGTTGTCGCTGTATCTGCCAGATTCAACATCAGGTTTCCGGAAAATTCTATTTGCCGCAAACCGCGGATCAGATTTAACCAGTCTGTCTGTGACTGGCCCTGATCTATGCAGGTAAAAGGCATCATTGCATTTTCTCTGTCGCCATCGCAATCACGTAAAACCACTGCTTTCAGCCTGTCTCTAAGTGCCACGCTAAAATCATACATATTCTGGCCACAAAGATTGCATACTCCCACATCCATACAAAAACCAAAGCATTGCTCTCCGGCTTCTTCATTCAGACTGTCCACCCATTCAGCTGCTGTATGACCATCAGAGCAAATGCCTCTCACCAGATGTCCGTTTATATCCTTACACTGATTTTCCAGTAATAGCATCACATCATACTCTATTGCATAGGAAGCTAAGTGCAAATATAATTTCCGGTTTGCTTTCCATAATTCTGCATCTGCTATTCCAGCAAACAGCGGTTTGACAATTAAATATTTGCAGCCTGCTTTTCCGCATATTTTCACGCTTTCTTCTGCAAGTTGACGGAGGGTATTATTAAAGTCCCCGTGATTGGTATCCCGGCTTAGGTATGGTGCTATTGCTACAGAATGCTGCATATTTGTTCTGATGCATTGATCCAGCAATGGCTTCAGATATCCGGACAAAGTCTCCGGATGGTTAATTATCTGCATACCTGGGCGGTATCTCTGGCTTTTCTTCTCCATATCTCTGAAGGTAAGCGGATTGCAATATAAAGAGATATCAAGGACCATATCCGTAAAACCGGCTCCTGCAATATCCATGATTCCCTGACTTGGGTGTTTTATATCTATAATTCCCGTTGAGTAAAGCATTATGTTCATACATGGTTTCATTGAAATGATTTATTCTCCCTGTGAGATCGTGGGTATATCCTTGTTGTGATGTTAGTATGGCGAAAAATTATCAAACACCTTATTTTGATATGTTACAGTAACATTAGCATAATGCTTTTTCTATTATTTCTTTTATCTTTGTTGAACTGGTACCTTCCGTATAAGGAAAAAACACTAAATCTGCTCCTTGCTTCTCCAGAAAAACTTTATCTCCAAGCCAATCAGGATTATCCATATAATCGCTGCCTGAAAATTGGCAGTCAAAGTGATACATTTGATAGGCATCTCTGGTCCCTGCATAATTAAGAGGTATCTCCACCGCTTCGTCAACATACTTACAGGAACGGATCAGTTCAAGTCTCTCATCAAAGGGAATAATTGGCTCTGTTTTTTTATACTTTCTGACACCTTCATCCGTTACTACACCCACAATCAAATAATTGCATTGCTCCTTTGCACGCTTAAACATATTCAAATGGCCTATATGGAATAAATCAAATACGCCTGCTATATAACCGATATTGTACTTCTTGAGTTTGGAATCAATATTTTTTATAACAGCTGGAAATGATTCCTGCCGCCTTGGATATTCCACATTCTTATCATATATGCAATAATCCTTAATCCCCATATTCTGTAACTGATTCACAATGGCAACATAGTTTTTTACGCAAATGATAATCCTGCGTTCCTGCACCGGTATCTCCGCTACGGATTCAGGTGGTAGTATAACAATTCCTTCCAGTTTGGTTCCCCATCTGGATGAATTATTATCAACTATGGCATAAACAGAGTACTGCTTCTTAAACTGAGCAAGAAATCTTTTTGTAAAGTTTCCTGAACCAAATAAAATAACTTTTTTATTTTCCACATTTCGGAAAATATCCACAAAAATTCTTTGGTATTCAGCAGCAGAATAATTCATTCTCTGCCTATTTGTATGAATAATATCATAATTGCGTTGAAATTTTTCATGAAAGCTTCGCAGTTCTCTTTGATTTCTTAGCTTTATTGTAAACTCAGCTGCCATTCTCCGCCACAGTTCTAAATGTTCCTCCAAACCATATTTCTTATAGAAATACTTTCTTGGAAGCATGCTCTCCATCTTTGCATCTCCCGAATAAGTAATATCAATTGCCCTTAGTATAATGGTATTTGCAGGATAATTTTCTTCATAAAATTCCTGATCATAAAAAATATACTCTCCATTATCATAAAAACAATTAAGAGGAACCAGATCCAGATATCCTTTTTTTAGTATAATACCCTTATCCTCATTACCATCCTGCAAGGACACATGTTCTGAAGATTGTAGAATCAAATCCCGAAATTTATCTATTTCTTCCTTAAATCTGTCTAAATTTGTTTTTGCCAATCCCCGTAAGTAATTCATTAAAATTTCACTATCCACATAGGGCATAATATAAGAATTCCCTTGAATCTCTGCTTCCAATACATTTAATCCATGTGCCCTCAAATCTTCCGCATTTTTTTTAAGAGTTTGTAATTTATCCTTTCCTTCATCATATAGCACCCTTTTTTCCACCGTACCATTATCAAGACCTGAGTGATTTCTGTCTTGTCTGATAATGGTTGCCATTGCATTTTCCCTACCCCTGTCCATAGAGATTGTAACATGCTTTACATTTTCAAAAGTATTATCTTTTGAACACTCAATCAAAAAGGAATTAGCCATTACATGAAACATTCCATTTTTAATCAAATCCGTATATAAAAACTCCTCCTCCAAAAACACGGAATCCGGATTGCGATACATGGGGAATAATCTGATCGCAAGCTCTTCTGCCGGGAGATAATCTTCTGCATAAATCAACTGCGGCAAATCCAGATTCGGTAGAACCGAATAAAATTTTCTATGGTTCCAACCTGCTGCGTCCAATATATTACATATTTCTTCTTTGGAATAGTTACATCCATTCAAATTTTTCCTATCTGTAATCATAACCCTGCGATAATTCTCAATTCCATCAAAATTCCGGTTTGTAAAGGGATCCCTGTCACCGCAAAAATAGCGTAATCCCAAACGGTTATCCATACCGAGAAGCAGTCTTCCGCCGTCACTTAATAAATTCTTCCATAAGGTAAGAGATTTTATCGGATCTGAAAGGCGTTCTATCATATCTATTATAATAATATATTTAAAGGTCTCCTCATACTGGCATAAAAATTTCTCCTGAAGAGACACTCTACTATCTACACAAAGGACTTCGCTACATTTCTCCTGTAGCATCTCTACCATACTGCTTTTTCTATCCGCAATATAAAGTACTTTTCCTTCATTATGAAAATCATACCAATTGAGCAAGGCTTTTTGAAATTCCCATATTTTTTTATACACATCCATATTTGTCTCCATGCAAATCTACTATATATACTTTTACTATCAGAATTATTTATGTATCACTAAAAATAAATGGTAGCTCTCTAACACTAAACTCTTGTCTTGAAAGCCATACTGAAAATAATCTCTCTGCAAAAAAACCTATTACCCGTTTATTATATGTATTAAGTCGCTTGACATCCATCTTCTCCGCTGCTTCTATAATAATGCTAAAAAGCCATTCGCAGTATCTATCACATATATCTTTCTGCATGATAAACATATTGAAAGGATGCATATCATGTCCACTAAAAATCTTATGAAAGCTCTCAAGGTAATCTGATTGATTCTTTAAGATACTATTTTCAATAATATGTAATGCTTCATAATATACCGACTCGTCCAATGATTTTTTTAATTGTTCATAAATGGTTAAATTTCCAGTAAACACATGCTGAACAACTATTATATCAAAGTATTTCAACAATCTATCTATCGTATATTGATCAATAATTTTTTTATTATCTATTAAATTTGAAAAATATCTTCTATAATGATTTAATCCTACATATTCACAGGAATAATTTTTCCATAACCAATATAGAGCTGTACATTCGTTTATCTTTTCATTCAATTCGGAAATATTATTACCTACATCATCACGTTGATAATCTTGTATAAATTCATCTTTTTCACCTACATAAATTGGCAAGTATAATTCCGTCAATTGTCCTTTAAGCACTTTATGCGTTACTACCATAATTGTACAGTTTTTATATTTTGTGTTTACTGCATTATCCACCACTATTAATGCCGACTCTACCTCATCATTGATATATACATGCAGAGATTCCAATGAATGTCTACTTAACCATTTCACATTTTTATCCTCATCTATAGGTATGTTAAAAATTATATATTCATCACGCCCTATTTTCTGATCACACTTATTTTTCCACTCATCAGCAGTAAATAATTCAAATGGGTTAATATACCATTCTCCAGACAATTCTTGTTTTGAACTGCTTTTATTCAAACAGACCTGATACTCTATAAAGCTTTTTTTTTCTAATTCGTATATGTGACAATTTAATTTCGTGAATTGCATATTGCAAATTAATTTTATATGCTGAAGCAAAGACTTAAAATATTTAACGTCCTTACTTGAATTCAATTGAAAGAATCTATTCATCCATTGATTCTGGCTCACAAAGATGTAAAAATATTCTCTTTCATTAAATAAAGTATAAACCATAACATCTACATTTCTCATCAATGGGTGGTTTGATATTTCATTTATAATATCCCAATATTTTGCGCATGTGATTAATAAAATGACTTCTGAAACGGCAATATGAAATATTTCACCTATTGATTTAACCTCAAACTTTTGATTATTGATTTCAATTGTCTTTCCGATTTTATTTATGTCTTTATCCACTAAGCAGTAAATCTTTTCTTGAAAATCATATTTTGAAAAATTCTCGGTTAATAATATAAAATTTTTACCGACTCCCCAACACAAAAATTTTTTTTGTGGATTCTCAATTATAATTTGCTCAATCGGCTTAATTAATAATTTCAATATACCCTCCCATTCTCAACAAATATTATCATTATCAGCATCCTTTCTTTCATATTCATAATATTGCGGCTCTAAAAGTTCATAATAGGATTCAGACTTATTAATAAATCTAATCATCCTCCATTCTTCTACTCCATGTGCATTTAACTCTTTCATAATATCCTGATATTGTCTTTGACTGGCAATTATAAAAAAAGGATTCTTATACTTTTCCAAAACTTTTTTTAGATCAAATACTTGTATTGAATTCCATGTTTCTTTTTGTTTATCTTTATCGTTATCACAAAAGCAACAAATTTTATTAATATTTCTCTTTTGAAATTCCGCTATGATTTTTTTCCCAATTAATGTATATCCCCAAATAATTATTTCTGCAAAAGGCTCACATGTATAAAAAAGCGTAGACCAATCTCTATGTTGTGTAATCCATTCTGCATTCTCTAATATCTGTAAACATTCTCTTTCTGGATAAGTCATTTTTGCACACCTCCACCATTCCCGACTCATAATGCTTCGTAGGTTATCCCAGGGCTTTATTCCTCCAGTATAATGTATTATTACCGGATTTTTAATTGCTTCTTTAATATTATAATCATCAAAACAATGATGTAATTTAGATTGTATTTGTGAATTATTTGCAAAAATACGCGTAAAAACATTATATCTTAGCGGAAGTAACTTAATATTTCCATAGCAACGAATATTTAATATATCTTGATCAGCGTAAGAATAATTCTTCTCCAAAGACCGCAGAAATTGAGCCTGCAAATTGTCTTCTCTCATTTTTCTTAAGTTTAGAAGCAAAACTCCTGCATTGACATATTGAGACATATCTTTAATATTAAGATTTAAATAATGATTTTCATTTATTCCCCAATCCAATACACCTGCAACATAAAAATTTTCAATACTCTGATTCATCAACTCTTCCAGACCTGACATAACAATTAAATCACTATCTAAATATAAACACTCAGCATATTCTGTCAGTAACTCTGGAAGCATTAATCTTAGCATAGTAGCTTTGGAAATATATCCTATATACTTGTAGTTATGAAATATGCTATCATCAATTTCATGGTAATTCAATATAACATCCGGAAATACTTTTTTGATATTCTCAATTTGTTTTTTTCCATGATATGTAAATTCATTACCAAATAAAATGATAAATATGTAATTATACGTAGCCTTTTTCCTTAACATTATAGAACCTATTGCTACTCCTGTCTGAAATGCATAATTATCATCTGTAGACAAGACAATCGGTATGTCGTTTACATTTTTTTTATTTTTCATAAAATCACTTTCATTTAATTTTCTTTATAATTTTTACTATAGTCATCTTTTCTGATCTACTTACATTAGGATTTATGCAAGACTTATTTCTATCATTAATTATATTTATATTTGGAATTTTAGTTATCTTTGAAAATTCTTTTTACTTTATCTCTATAAAAATAGTTTCTCTGTCTTAATTCACTCTTATTATCGTCAAACCAACCTGCGTTATGCCAATGCAAGGCATATTCTTTTCCTTTCCATGCAAAATCTTCTTTTTTTCCACCTCCTACTACTGAAAAATATTGACCAGAAAGAAAAACTCTATCTTCTATCACTTGCGTAACACCATTTGCGATTAAACCAGCCTGCTCAAAATAGGACATAAGCCTGGTGGGCTGAGGGGTCTTATCACATATGCCATCTCTATTAACAAAGTGGATATCACTATAAACTTGCAAAAGCTTCTTTACAAGTTGATCATTCTTAATAGCTCCAAATCCAGATCCTAAATCAATATAGCCCAGCCAATCAAAGCAAAAAAAAGCCCTAAGATTAAGCAATTCATCAATACAACGTAGTAATTCTACATCCATGTCCATATAAATACCACCATATTGATAAATCACATCTAATCTCACATAGTCCGATGCAAATGCCCAACTCTTACTTTCGAATGCTTCTCTTAAATAATTATTTTTCCCAAAATCATAATTATCAGCATTCCATTCTATAATCCGATAATCAGGGCAATACTTCTTCCAACTATCAATGCAATCCTGATATTTTTTAGGTTTTTTATCCCCACTAAACCAACAACAATGAATAATTTTTTCATTGTTGTACTTCGATTGTAATATTGAATCCAAGTTCACTCCCATTAAGCTATCTAAATTAACACCATTCTCTAATAGTAGACGCAAACAATAGCACTCTGTTGTACTGTGTAATTGCATAGATTCTAACTGTCCTATAATTTCCTCTACATATTTATAGCCTGCTGCAATTAATATTATGGGCATTTTCTCTTTCTCAATAGCTTTAAAGGGTAATATATTTTTTTTATACCCTGCCATTATCAAACATTTTCCATGTTTATTTACATCATTATCAGCCACAAATTTTATTTGCTTTATTATTTTTTCAAACCATACGTAATTTGTATCAATATAGCTGTCAGTCATGCTAGATGCTCCAACATATATAACACTTTTTTTATATATTTTTTGAAGAAATTTATCAGCAGTGCAATTCACATATTTCATTATTTTCCTCCAGAAAATGTTCTTTAAAAATCAAATATTCTTATGATCCTATTTTTTTGACTACCTAGCTATTGCATAATCATCCCCACTGCAGTAAAACATAATCCTGAATAGTTTTTTCTTTAGCACTATTTTCATTTGCTCTTATACTATTAATGCAATACTGACTCCATACCCTACTTTATAATGCAATTATTTCATCAAACACTCTTTCAATTTGATGAATGTATGCTTCAAATTCAAATCGTTTAATTGACTCACGGCATTCTCTTTTTAACAAATCCTGATCAGCCTGAAGCAAATCCAAAATAGCATTGACCGCCTCTTCATCTGTTTTTACAGCCCTACCACATCGCTGATTGTTCGCCAGAATTCTTGAACCACCAATAATTGACGAAACAAATGGTTTATCCAATGCCACACTTTCTAATAAGGCCATCGAGAACCCTTCTGAAACAGAAAACATACATATCATATCGCAATGTGCCATAATAGGAAATGGATTATCATAATATCCCAATAAATGCACATTATTTGTCAATCCCTTTTCTTTTGACGCACTTACAATAGCTCCATGTAAGACACCATATCCCAAATAATATAAGTGTACCTTGGGATTAATCTGATGCACTCTCTCAAATATATCTAATAGACGCAACGGATTTTTATTTGCATCCAATCTTCCAACCGATAATAATGCAGGATGCTCTAAGCTTACCATTATTGGTTCATTTCCTTTTTTTCGGATACTCTCTACATCAATGCCATTATATAAAGTTCTAATTCTGTCCTTGTGTTCTGGGAAAAGATCCTCAAGAGATTGTGTCGTGATATCACTAACCGAAATAATCCTGCTCGCTTTATAAAAAGCTTTATTTTGTAGCTCTCTTTCTTCCATCTTATCTTCCTGTGTGAGATTATATACACTTCCATGAATCCATGCAATACTTTTCCTTCCTGATGGCAAAAGAAAAGATGGCTTTAAATAATTAAACGATATATACAAATCGTAATCCTGCGGAACATACTCTTCAATTACCTTATCCCACTCATGATATACATAATACATTTTGGATTTCCGTTCGGGATCATTCGCTTTCACGTAATATGGATATATTTTGATATTCGCATTTGTAGGTTCTACCTTTATGGTATCATGTATGATTTCCATTATGCCAATTTCATACTTTTCCGAATTCAAATGATTCACAATACATGTAAGTAAGGATTCTGCTCCACCCCCCTTGGAATAAGTATTAATTATAAAAAAAATCTTTTTTTTCATCTTTACTATTTCTCATTCCCTTTTATATTTCAGTCAAAAATCACCAATCAAAGATTTTTAGATACTCCATAAAGTTCTGCTTATTCTCAAATGAAGTAGTCGTTGGTCTTCCCAAATCTTCCCTTACTCCAATGGAGCACTTCACCTCAATCAGACTCAATTCATCACGCTTTTTAGTAGCTTCGAGTTCCACATCCAAATCTTTACATGAATCAACACATGTCGCATATGGATATCCACACGCTTTGGCAATAGCCACAATATCTATACTTAAAGCCACAGTCGGCATACCACCAACAGTCTCATGTGCTCCATTATTAATGACTATATGAACCATGTTCTTAGGTCTAATGCTGCCAATAACAGCCATAGAACCCATGTGCATTAGTACTGCTCCATCACCATCCAAACACCATACCTTCGTATTCGGCTTATTGATAGCAATGCCTAAAGCTATGGATGAACTATGTCCCATAGATCCTATAGTAAGGAAATCATATTTATGACTCTGACCGTTTGCCATGCGGATCTCAAAAAGTTCCCTGCTTGTATTACCAGTAGTAGAAATAATCGGTTCCTCTCCTGTTGCTTTCACGATGTGCCGGATGATTTCCTCCCTCACCATTATACTTCCGTTCTTATACTCCATCTCACAATCATAGTGAATAGAACCTTTTCTTACAACAAAGGCTACATTTTTCCCTGTTACCAGAATATCCATGAATCCTGCCATAACAGCTTTCAATTCATCTTCAGTTGTCTCTTTACTAACAACAAACGTCTTAATACCCATATCTTCTAATAATTTCAATGTAACTTCGCCTTGGTATATATGTTGCGGTTCATCATGGATCCCTGGTTCACCTCTCCATCCTACAACAAAAATGACGGGAATTGCATATACTTTGTCGTTCAGCAAGGATGCCACCGGATTGATAATATTACCTTCACCACTGTTCTGCATATATACTACCGGAATTTTGCCTGTTGCCAAATGATAACCCGCTGCAAGCGCGGTACAGTTCCCCTCATTTGCTGCTATCACATGATGCTTCGGATCAAGCCCATATGTATTCATTAAATAATTACACAAGGCTTTCAATTGTGAATCCGGTACACCGGTATAGAAATCTGCCCCAATAATATTTACAAAACTTTCAACCTTCATCGCTTGTTTCTCCTTGAAAATATCTGATGATACAACTCGTTAATTGTATTTTCATCCAGCTGTATTGGATGATTTTTTAGCCTCATCGGATTCACAGACTTTTTCAGACTATCATATTCAGCGTTATCCCTTACATCTGGTATCGTAAGTTCCAAACTATCAAAGAGTACCTGAAAACTATACGCAGCATCTACGGCATTCCGACACCCCATAGCCGCAGCAATCTCATCAAATAATCTACTCAGATATTTCCTGCCTCTTGCATCAATGCATCTGTCCTGGTTGGCAACCATGAACGGCCAAAGTTTTGATATGCAAAGTGCTACCGCATGTCCATGAGCGATTCCATACAAACCTGTGAGTTTATAGCACATGGCATGTCCAGCTGTTGTCTGGGTTATATTAATCGCTTTTCCCGCCAAATATGCTGCCTTAAGCATATTCATATTACCAGTTTCGTTATTGTCGAGATATAATTCCTTATTTGACATAATCATACATATAGCTTCACGGGAATATCTCTTGCTCTCTACTGAGGAATTCACGGACCAAAAAGACTCTATTGCATGGCATAACGCATCCATCATCGTGGATTTCTTTTGGTAAATTGGTAGTGTTGTCAATACGCTGGCATCCATCAAAACAGCAGAGGGAATGCAACTGTCATCCGAAATTGATTGTTTTTCACCATTATGATAAATAACTGCATACTTGGTTGCCTCACTTCCTGAGCCAGCAGTTGTCGGTACTGCAAGCAATTTTACCTTATTCGGTACAATGATCTGTGTCAGGTAGTTCCTGTTGGCATTCATATTGGAATATAGCTTAATACACTTGGCAATATCCATTGCACTGCCACCTCCGATAGCTATAATCAAATCGCTTTCACTCTTATGATAAAGCTTCACGCCTTCCAAGACCGAATCATACAGAGGATTTGGCTTAAAATCAGTGAATTTAGTCACTTCAATACCTGTTCGTTGAAGCAAGTTATAAAAATATTTACTTATCCGTAACAACGAAAATGAACTGCTGCATACTAAAAAAATCCGTCTTACATGATTTTCCATCAAATATTCGTCAAGTCTCTCATATTTCTCACCTGCTATTAAGATTTGTTGTTTAATCATTTACCACACTCCTGCAAAGCTTCTGACTCTTCTTCAATTACCAGTGGTATTCCACAATTAATTATCTTCAGGTATCAGTGTGATGATATCCTCTATTGACATACACATATCGTCACACTCTTTCGCACGGTGACTCTCAAGAATTGTCCTAGCTGCATTCTGCATTGCTGGGAATCCCGCTCTTGTTAACTGATTTGCATAAATGATAATGTTTACCCCACGTTCCTTGAATTCTTCCTCTGTAACAATGTTGAAGGATGTGGGAACAACCACAATAGGAGTTACCTTTTCATTTTCACGAAAGCTGTATACAAACTTAAAAATTTCAGACGGATCTTTCTTTCTGCTATGAATCATAATTGCATCCGCTCCAGCTTTAGTAAAAGCAAATGCTCTATCCAAGGCATCCTCTATCCCTTTTTCAAGAATTAGACTTTCAATACGGGCACAAATCATAAAGTCCTTAGTCTTTTGAGCACGTTTTCCTGCCGCAATCTTTGCAGAAAAATTCACAATGGAATCCTGCGTCTGCTTGGCTTCTTTCCCTAACATGGAGTTCTTCTTAAGGCCAATCTTGTCCTCAATAATAATCATAGAAACACCCATTCGTTCAAGTGTTTTGACTGTATAAACAAAATGCTCTGTTAGTCCGCCTGTATCTCCATCAAAAATAATTGGTTTTGTCGTCACCTCCATGATATCATCAATTGTGCGAAATCGGGAAGTCATATCAACCAACTCAATATCTGGCTTGCCCTTTGCCGTTGAATCGCACAAGGAGCTTATCCACATCGCATCAAACTGTCTCGCTTCTCCATTCTGATGTACCACCGTCTCTTCAACAATCAAACCGGTAATACCACTGTGGGCTTCCATTGCCGTGATCATACCTTTCATATCAAGGGCTTTCCTGAGCCTTGCTCGGCGTATATCAGGGAGAGACAAGTCAGCACGAGCACGGTCTTCTAAAACTCGATACTTAGTATCTGTAGAATACGGAAACTCTATTAGTCTGCCGCCATATGTTGCAAGCACAGAAACTACTTCATCCCGAACAGGTTTCTGGAAACCGGTACTCCAATCATCGCCATGCACTACATAGGTTGGCTGATATTTCTCCAAATTCTCTCTATAGCTAAGAATTTTTTGTTCTACCACCCTATAGACACCGGCTACATTTTCAAACATAATTTTTCTTTCTTCATATGGCAGTAAAGGGAATCTTTTATAGCTTATAACCGCCTCATCGGATAAAATACCAATAATCAATCGCCCCAAACGTTCTGCCTTTTTAATAATGGAAATATGCCCACTATGCAGTATATCTGTGGAAAAACACATATAGACAGTACGGTTTTCCACTTCCTTAACCCGTGCCGAAACTACAGCTAAGTCTTCTGAATCATCAATTTCACTGCATAGCTGGTTTCTAACATCCAATGGATAGATTTTACACTGGGCAGATATATCATTAAAAGCATTCTCTGCATAACATTTGACATTATCACTCTCACAAAACTCGACAATTTTATCCTGCCAGATCTTCCAGTCAGCATTCTTAAGCATATATAGAGGCTGTGCTGCCATTGCCTCATTAAAATATTCTATTCCGATCTTGGTAATATGACCATTATTGATTACAGCCTTGAAATCTTTCTCAGGAAGCGGAAGTGTGGAACTAACCGCCATGCAACTAACTTTACTTGACATAACAGCATCAAAAACACTATTTTCAAATACCAAATCACCATGTATCAAAATAATATCTTCATCCAGATATTTTCTGGCACAATAAATGGAATATATGTAATTTGTCTCCTTATATATCGGATTTTTCACGAATGTGATATGAAGCGGTAAATCAAGGCTCTGACAGTAATTCACCAAAACGCTGTCAAATAATCCCGTAGTCATTACCACCTCAGTAATACCAGCAGTTGCAATTATTTTGAGCTGACGGCTAAGGATGGTATCCTTACTGGTTATCTCGGTCATACACTTAGGTAGCTCAGAAGTGAGAAGTCCCATACGGCTACCTATGCCGGAATTTAAAATCAAAGCTTTCATTATGCAACCTCCTAGTCAAACCTCTTGAGCACAAGTCTGGAATCCCCATAATTACGATAGATTCTTGTATATATTGTGCAAATATATCTAACTTCTCTTCCTTATTATTCCATCCCTATTTTCTCTAATGTACAAACAGTAATGTAATTTATTAATTTTTCAAGTAATTGCGTAGTCAATTTTCTATCTATAATTTTATAATCTGAAGTTGATGAGAATAGTTCTACAACACCATCCGAATAGATTACCAACTTATATCCATCTGTTAAAATAAATACCTCAAAAGCCAGGAGACATCTTTCCCTCCCTATCTCCTTATACAGATAACGGAAATTCGGATTATATAGTTCCGATCTTGCCGCTTTGATATGTGTATACTCCGGTATCTCATAAACTTTCTGATTCAACAGACTAAGCATAATATCATTGAAAGACATGAGGGAAATCAGTTTATCACATTTACCCGTTCTCATTTCCGGCGAACGGATAACATACGGAATATGAAGCAATTCATCATCACAAGTTAACTTTATTTCGCTAACGTTCTCTAGTCTACAATCCTCCTTAAGAATTAAATTTCCATGATCGGCATATGCAATCATTCTACATTTCATCGGTTGTATAAGCGGAGATATTACATCATCCAAATAACGCAGAGCATCCAAATGTTGCTGTTCGTAATCTGTTCGAAGCTTCCCCCCCTTCTGTGGTAGATAATCAAACAATAAAGCTGTTCCCTCCGCAATCAGCTTTGCCTTCGTATATGGATTGGAAAAAGAATAATGACTTTCATATAATTCATGAATATAATACAATCCATTATCCTCTTCCACAGCATCAAGTATAAAGTCCCATAACTTTTCTGTAACCGTCTGAAACGCATCTTTATAGCGGATACCCTCTCCTTCTATAAAATGTTCCATATTCGTGTAAAAATAGATTTGGCGGTTCTGCTTTTTGGCTTCAAGTAAAAAGCGACATGCCCCTTCTGTAATGACATTCTGATTGTAATAACCGGTTTTTAAATCACCATTTTCACTATATACTGGAATCAAACTCTCAAATGTGGATGTCGAAAAGGAATATGCATTATCAAATACAAAGCCACTATTTTCAAAGACTTCTGTCAGTTTTGGCATATACATCTCTACCAAGTCCTGCTTTCTTAATCCATCCAGACATAACATCAGTACATTATTACTGTCAATTTGTGCAGCTGCAGTTTTCTCTGTCTCATATAAATTCTCTAAATCTGCCACTAACTGACCAGAGATTTCCGTCCCTGTAATTTCATATAGCTTTTTAGAATATATTATCGCTGACCGCAAATCCTTAATATGAATATACTTTGTAATAAGGGAAAAATAAGCCTGTTCCAATTCATCCTTTTCAATTAGGTTTTCGATTTCTCTTTGTATTGAATTGATTACATGATAGTGCTGATATGGATGATTATAATAATAGTAATCGGAATGTAGATTAATACCATATTCAGAAAACTTATCATAAATGTTCAAATACCGAATGTTTGGATGATATTTTTCAAGCCGCTCAATAATACTGTCCTTATGCTTAAAAGAGGAAATAATAATCCCGTCAATCTCCTCTTTCTCTATTTCTCCATCTCTGATCAAATAAAAGCCCCTACTGTCAGATGTATCAGTATAATTATCAATAATATACTTAACTTCCTTTAACTCAAACATAAAATCCGACATAAGTATTTCAGTATGTCTACCATTGCAATAGATCGCAGTTTTTTTGTTGGCTTCTATGAATTCCTGTAATAGACTCTTTATAATATTGTTAACATTATATGCTTTAAGAGGTTTTTGAAGTTGATAACTTTCAAATAACTTCTCATATTTCTGTTCCAGTGTACTTCTCATAGTCCAATGGTCTCCTCTATTCGCTTTGCAACTTCTAAATTTACGATTTCATTCAAATGAGATGGAATCGCTCCATACTCATATTGTTTATCCGTATAATAGTATTTACACTTTGATGCCTCCACAATTGGAATCTGTCTATAATTTTCAACAACAAAATTATAATACTGCTTCAATATATGGTTTATTTTTCTAATTTCATCAAGCTCTTTAAAATACATCTTTCCACTAATATCACCAACTTCCTCGCTTAAATAATTTTCTACCACTACAACTCTACACTTTGGTATTCTGATTTTTATTCTTTCCATAAACTTCTGGAAATTGATTTTCCATAGTTGTTGACATTCCCTTGAATCTCGTTCAACTACTCGATAATTAATTAGAGGAAACTTTAATTGTGCCCCGTCAAATGCGTCACTTTTGGTAATATAACCTCCTGCATATTCCAAAAGATCAAACCGCTCTTCTATGAAATCCAAAAAGATAAATTCCGGCATTACATCTTCGCTAATATCCCAGAATAAAGAAGCGATATCACGCTCGACCATGATTTCTCTATATCTGCTTTCATACATACCTCGCAAAGATTCTATAATTGGATTCATTATGCTGATTATACTGGAAAAATTGAATCTGCCGTATGGATTATGTAACAAATTCATATGACATAAAATGCGATTTAAATTATATCCTCCCACAGTTAAATATTGAAAATTAGCAGTTCCTTGAAATTTTTGTCTAACATAGTTATAATATTGTTCTGTCAGTTGTAAGAATTCATCTTTTTCCCTTCTATAAAATAAGCCAGCCATAAGATCAGACAATTTCAATTTTATAATTTCTTGTAATGTCCTTTCATATTTAGCATATATTCCGCACGCTTTAAATCCTTTTATCAAATTATCAAATGCCTGCAATCCGACAGCTTTTTCATCCCCATTGGTAATACGAGGTTTTTCTGTGAGAGAACCCTGCCGAAATCTCCGATAATAATATAGTCCCTCATGTACATTTACAATTTCTCCGCTTATTGCAATCAACAACGCATAAATAGCTCTTGCCGGACTGTGACAACTTGGAAATGTAATTCCATAATCTACAAAAAGTGATTTCTTAATCATACATTTCCAGATTGCAGTATGTCCATATTTCATATGTTCTTCCATAGTATATTGAAAACCCATATTACCAGAACAAACATGGTATGTCTTTTCCCCAGTATTGTTATTGAATCTATATATATCACATTCTGACATGGATACTTTGTTTTCAACTATTGCTCGATACAATTTTTCTAAAAATGTAGAATCTATCCAATCATCCGAATCTATAAATACCAAATATTCTCCTGCTGCGTTATGTATTCCGCAGTTTCTTGTTATAGAAAGACCTTCATTTTCTTTTGATATCATCCTAACTCGATTATCACTTTTTACCCACTCTTGGCACTTAATGTCAGATCCATCTGTGGAACCGTCATTGATCAGTATCACTTCAAAATCGGAAAAGGTCTGATTTACAACAGATTCCATACACTGATCCAGCCATTCATATACATTGTACACCGGAATAATAACACTGATTGGAATCTTATTTTTATTATTTACATCCATCCTCTATACACCTCTGATTATTTTATTAATTTTGTCCAATGCTTCAATATCCTCTGCACGAAATCCTCCATCTTTAATTACTTCTTCTGTCAGCAAACACTTTTCTCCGTGTAGCTCAGTAATGGATAATTCATTGGAAAAAATATTGCATATGACTTTTTTCTGACCATAATATCTGGCTAACGAAATACGGTGACATCCATCAACAATCTCATATTGCGTATTGATTGAAATACGGCTACTTTTGTCATATCCGAAGCGTTCCCAATTATAAATCATCTCACAAAATTTTTGTAGTCGTTCTTCTGCTGTTTTTTTATCACAATGTAATGATATAGCTTTTATATAAATATCATAACCTATTTTATTCTTTTTAAAATATTGTTCTACCACCATATAACGCACAGCAAGTCGATAACCCTTCATGCAGTTTCGTATCACTTTAGTTAAATCAACATGTACATTCTCTTCAATGGGACGCCCCAAAAGTAATTCATTCAAAAACGGATATATCCAAATATAATCCATTTGCCTCAGATTGCAAGCAATTTCATCCTTCCATACTTCATGAACTGCTATACAAACTACCACATGGTCATAATTGTCAAATACATCAATATTCCGGACAGGAATTCCCTCTATTCTATTCTGCCCTTCTACAAGCTCCGAAACAAAAAAACTTAAAATATTCTGTTCAAGTCCGTGCTTCTTTAGTGCATAGAAAAATTTCCTTCCAACATATCCTGTTCCATATATCACAATTCTTTTTTGAGATAAATACCTCAGCAATTCATCTGAACCAATATCACAAACCATACTCACCGAAGCTCCTATTTTTTTTCATTTTTTTCATTTCTCTTACAATCATAATAATTTCATAAGACTCTTTCAACAGAATTCTTATAACATACTTCATTTCAAGATAAAATTCTAAATTTCCTTTTGCATAAACTTCTACTTCTCACATGACCTCCTGCAATCTACCGTATCAGCAAAGATATCACCGTTTGTTTTGCTCTAATACAATGTACATTCCTTTAATACACCAACAAAATAATTCTCTTTTATCTCACATCATCAAAATTACACAAACAATTATACTCCTCCTATCTCATCCAATCTTCCTTTTTAGAATTAAGCAAAGCTTTGAAAATATCTATATCATCTATCGTTGTCAGTTTAAGGTTCTTTTCCGATCCCATGGAAAAATACAGTTTCTGCCCCAGCTCTATAAACAATGTACAAGTTGCCACAGAGTGTAAAATGCCTCTTTTATGCGCTTCCTCATGAGCCCGTAAAAGATTTCCTAATTTAACTCCTTGAGGTGTCTGAGTTCTTTTCAAATTATCTCTCGGTACCTGCTCTTCAGATGAATATCCATCCGATGTCTTTAGCATAGCTTCCGAACACGGAATCACCGAAATAGCATTCCCTTTGACAGTACATACCCGAATACAATCAGAAATAATATCACTAGATACCATGGGTCTGATTGCATCATGAATCAACACTATTGATTCTTCATCATGTCTCTTTTTTATGTCTGTAATACCAATGTAAATAGATTCCTGCCCGCATTTCCCACCAATCACTATAGATTCTAATTTTGTTATTCCAAACTGCTTGCAATAAGCTTTTAGAATTTCCTGCCATCCATCTAAGCATACTACTACAATCCCATCTATGTTGGGATGCATTTGAAATATCTCTAAAGTATATATAACTATCGGTTTATCATAAACATTAAGGAACTGCTTAGGTATATCTTGGTTCATCCGATCTCCAGAACCACCTGCAATAATCAAGGCAATGTTCATAAGTATTCCTACTTTCTCTTTCAAAACTGAGCTTACAATAATTTAATATCGGAAGCCGGGTGTATTTTTCTTTGATTTATTGGCGGCAAAGTCATATAATCTCCATATGCATCTTCTAGATATTCCTTATAACCTGCCATTACCATAAAACGATGTCCTTCAAATTCTAATTCCGTATTATTCAGGAACCAGCTTTTTTTATAACCATATTTTTTATGGTTCAATGTAGGAAACATCAACGCACGAACCAATTGAAAATCTTTCTGATTACTTTTTTCTATTAATTTATTATAATGAATTTTGACTTTATATTCTGGAATTTTATTTAATAAACGAAAAATCACTCGCATAAGTACCCGCTTATCAGATATCATCCCTACTGCTGACCAGAAGATCTTTCTGATTAATGTACAATGTAGATTATGGATATATCTCGCTGGATAGCATTCCGGTACTCCATCATGCGGAAATATGTCTATAAATACCCCCTGTTCATAGGGCATATGTTCTTGATACTCTCTAAGAAACAATGTGTTTTTTCTACGTAATTTACCATATCCCCAACGGTATCCTGATGTGTTTTTATGATCTTGGAAATAGAATTTAGAGTTATCCAACTCATTTTCACATACTTCCCTGAATTTCTCATATTCCGGTCTCAGCATTGCCACATCCGCATCATCATCCCATGGAATAAATCCACCATTACGTACTGCCCCTATTAAGGTTCCACCAATAATCGTATACCTAATACCGCACTTTCTACATATCCGGTCTAATTCCAATAATAACTCCAACTCTATTAACTGCAAATCTCTTAATATTTTCTCATTCAAATGCACCATTATTTTATTTGTTCCCTATTTCTTTTAAAATTTTAATTGTTGCCTGAAGTCCTTCCTCTAATGTATATAATTCCTTCCAGCCAAGCTCCTTGAGTTTCTTATTATCCAAAACCTGATGCTTTCTGTTAGAATAACCTGATTTTTCCGCCTCATCCGGAATTGCCTGTTTTATCCTCACTTTTCCGATTTCTGCTATTTTTTTCGCCAACTCACATAAAGTAACATCAGAATATTCTGAAGATATATTATATACTTGACCCTTTTTACCTTTTAGTAACAGATATAGAATCCCATAAGCTGCATCAAAAACATCCAGAAATGAATAATATTGATCTCCTTTACTCTTTAGTATGATATCCTGTCTATTCACAGCATTTCTAAGGAACTGTGCTGTTGCTTTACTATCTTCGCCCATCATAGTAGGACCATAGATTCTACATAACCTGGGTATTACAATATCCATATCATGCTTCTGTAAATAAGCGCAACAAAGACTTTCACCTGTCCTTTTACTCTCTGGATATCCTGCTCGCGTTGTATTACAATCAATAAATCCTAGATAATCTTCTGTAAATTTATCAGTATCACCCCTGTTTTCTCCATATATTTCCACTGAAGACATAAATAGAAACCGTTTAGGGTTATGCATCCTTGCATATTCCAACACATGATATGTTCCTATCACATTGGTAGTAATCGTACCAATAGGGTCTGCACTATATATACTAGGATGAGTATTACTTGCTCCATGAATGATAAAATCCATATTTCCTAATTCTGGTATACTTTCATTGACATCACCTTCCACAAATCGAAAATCTTTCCTCGTAAAACAACTACCAAACCGTTCTATCGCATGATCTATATTCCTGCCAAAAGCAGTTACCTGAGTTTGAGTAAAAAATGTATCATTCATACTTAACAGAATATCAACTATTACCGAACCAATTAATCCTGTTGCTCCTGTTATTAATATATTTGCTCCAGACATAATATCTAACCTATACACTAATGCCGATATTTCTGCTATACTTTTACGGTATGTATTATTATCTATCATGTTATTTTTACCTTCATTCTTGATGTACTCATGTACTTCTCTACCTGCTTTGCCACTATTCTACATTCACTCATACCAATATTAAGGATCACCCTTTTTTATGGGCATACCATTGTATTCTATATTTTTATACCACGTAATCTGCTATTTCCGTAGAACTATTCCCATAGCTTCTGATACACAAATAATCATAGCTTATAGTTAATTCTTGTCGTATCTATACCAACATTCTAATCATTCTCTTTTAAAATACGCATCATATACTCATTCACCTTTGTACCACAGCTGCCGTCCAAATTCACCGCAAGCGTTGATAATTCCTGCATCTGCCGTTCTCTAACCCCACCCAATTTATCATCAGCTAAATCATCCATAAACCCTTCCATCGAAAATATCCTGCTTTCCTTTCGGAAAAATGCGTTCTTCCTTTCCATTTTTTCAAACCCATCTTCATCTTCAACAAGAATTGTAAAATCCTCTTCTGAAAGTGCAGGATAAAATATTTCATAATACTCTTCTTCCACATTGATTACAGCTAAACCATTATCCCAGTTTCTTTGCGCTAGAATCGTAAAATCATTTAACTTCTCTCCAAATCCACTAGCCAGAAATAGTTCTGGAATATACCCATTGACTCTCTCACTCACAGCCCTCCAAAAGCCTCCAACCAACATAGATGTTTCACCAGATAATTTATTCACCTTAACCATCCCATTGCAGCATCCGGGAATAGTTACTATCCATTTCCCCATATCTATCAGACGCAAATGAACCATATCCCTGTCAGCTACATACTTCCAAAAGCGAAAGTCTTGAGGCATATGATATATCATGACTTCTCCCGTATCCTGATTCCATCTAACAATATCTCCATTATGTACTTCGCCCAGCCAAAGAGTTCTTTGGTCTATGGTAATTCCCGAATATCCATTCTCTTCTTTCCCTATGGAATGTAATGCATAAGAAGCATTATTCATGTTGAACTGCAGTACACAATTGGTATAAGTAGCAGTAATCCACATAATCTCACCGGATACACCACAATCAAAAGTAACCGCATCCTGAGAATCATTTCTTTTGCATAGTTCCTGTATGCAGGTAGTGTGATATGTATAATGCCCCGTTGCTATATTAAACTCTATTATAGAATCATTAAATGCTGGGAGATAAAATACCTTATTTCCATATGCTACTACTTTCCTGCACCGCAGATTCTCTTCTGATATCATATCCGAACAGGAGATAAACCTGTTTGACTTTACATGATACACCATATGGCAGGATGCAATATCGGGCGAAAGATACAGCTTATCTTCACACTCTGCCAAAAAAGGATATGCTCCCCACCACTTAGGCTGCCCTTCCACCCGTCCTGCCAAATGAACTTGCCAGGTATTCATATCCATCCAAAACAATGCATTATAAAGATTCGTTGTAAACCACGCCTTATTCCTTTTTATAACCATATCTGTGATACAAATCCTTCGTTTTTCTTCCTCTGTATAATTACCTGTTAGATAATTATTTAATATAAATATCGGTTTCCCTGCTGCTCCGAACAGATTGATAACAGATGAACCTCCTTCTCCTATATATCCATCTGACAGAACGACTGTGTTGGTTATATCCGGTGTCATATCCAACACACCAATCTGCTCAGACAAAAAATACTCTATCAATTCCTGATATTCACATAATAAATGTGGGCGCATTGCTTTAATAGTAGCTTCCAAAAGAGGATGGGGCCGCCAGATCAGACCTATCTTATTCTGTTCTTTGATCAGCTTACAAATATACCTTATTTTATCAAAGTAGATCTTTCCATCTTGCAGAAAACATCCAAGACTGGTATTTAACATCAATACCTTTTTCCCTTCTAGTATAGGCTTCCATTGTTCTGGAATCACTTTCCCCTTCCGACAGGCATGAATTACTCTATCAATTTTAGGCGAGCCAAAAGGTAGAATTTTATCATAATAACACATCCCCTTAAAGGACTCTTTTGCATACTCAGACTGCACTACCATATAATCCATATTCTGATATGCCGGAAGATCCAAATGCTCTGGTGAAATAAATCCAGTGGTTATATAATATGGTACATATACCAACTTTCTTACATACTTTTTCAATGCTCCTGAGTAATGGTCAGGATAAACAGAAGTTACCAGATTGTAGTTATCATATGGGTTATGAATATATGCTATATCTGGCAGCATCTTCTCAAAGGAATAATTTTGAAAATATATGACAGGAACCTCCGTGGGAAACTGATATCCATCATAACAATACTCCCGTTTCTTTGATACCGCGTCATACTGGCAATATGGTATTGGAACTACAAAACATTCACATCTGCTGTCTTCCCGGCATGCTAACCAGATGCTTTCCAACGAATCCCACATAGCTGCTTTATAAGGCAGGAATACTACATGATAAGTAAGGGGAATCTCTTCAATTACTTCCCTTGTCACATCTACGATACCATTAAGTTCATCTATACGATCCTGCGTTACTACATCCTCTTGTGACAGCATAAATGCCATTTCACAGTATTTCTCCAACTGAGACACAATAACCGAATCACCTGTCACATTATTCTCCAGAGTTTCGCCCACTACAATAGCTGCCTGCTGGCAATCCTGGAGAAGGTTGATTCTCTGCGCCCCATCATTCATTACAACGATTTCTTTATGTAATTCCTGCATGGTCTGCAATAACATGATAAGCTGTTCTTTTATATATAAGCGCATATTCTGCCTTCCTTCATTTATTCCAACACCGCCAAATACCTTTCTGGCTCATTTGTAATAACATCCGTTACCCCATACACAATAAATAAGTTCCAGTCAAATCCCTTAAAAAACCGATTTTCACCGTAAAAAGGTTCTTCTGTATTCCACGCCCTTACAGGCAGATTTTTCATATTGTTCGGTAGCCCTCCATATACCCATCCTATATGAGGGTGCAGTGCATCCGCTTTCACCCGGTCTGCTATTTCAATACAATCCTCCAAGGTAGTGCACAATACACCAGTCTTAGCTTCCGCATAAAGTTCCTTTATCAGCGCTACTGATTCCGGAAGAAAGGAGGAATATACTACATACGCTTCCAAATGGTATTGACGTACGAGATGAAGTATCTTTACTTCCATGCCCACATACCGTATCTTGTTATTTTTCAGCTCAATATTTATTAGTAAGCCCTTTTGTCGGCAATAAGGTGCTAATAACTCCAATACCTCCTGCAATGTAGGTATACTTACGCTCTCCCCATTATCTGTTTCGATCTTTAATTTTTTTAATTGCTGCAAGGTAAACTTACTGACCTCTCCTGTCCCATCGGTGGTTCTGTCTACACTTTCGTCATGTATCACCACCAGGACTCCATCCTTAGTAAGCTGTACATCTAGTTCAATACCGGTAAGCCCCTCCTGTTTCGCCGCCGCTTCAAATGCTCCAAGCGTATTTTCTGGATACTTCCTGCTGCATCCCCTGTGTGCCCATATTTTTACTGCATTCCTTTCTCTACTCTCTGTCCTTTTCTTTATTTTCTTTCTTAACTCTCCAGACAGAAAGTGTTCCATTATCCCAGCTATGGCAATACTTTCCGCCTCTGTAACCCTGGTTTCTGCCGATCCGTTTGAAATAGCTTGTACAAAAGCTTCTATTTCATAACGTAATCCGGAACCTTCATAGGGATATATATATTGTTCCCTCTTAGCTGGATCTTCATATCTGATTTCAAACTTTCCGGTCATCCACCAGGGCGATTCGCATAGAATATACCCTTTCGTCCCGGATATCACTAACTGCCCTTCCGACTTTACAGTCAGTCCTGTTTTCCCCAAACCCATTCCATTTTCATATTGAAAAACAGCTTTTGTATACACATCCAAACCATTTGGACCTGGAAGCGATTGAAAACAGACCTCTTCATAATCAGCCCCTAATAGTCTCAGAATAGGCAATAACACGTAGCTGCCAAATTCCGTAAAGCTACCTCCGTATACTATATCTGTCATTTCGCGTACATTGGTGGGTGTAAGCCTGGTAAAACACGCTTCCACATCTCTTACCTTACCTATGACACCACTTTCAGCCATTTTCATCATTGCCAGAAACCCAGGACAGTAAGCAGTCTTAATAGCTTCCATTAA
>Ga0153938_1000114_pt1 | contig 29011 bp, 17 predicted proteins | sample TSNY022MetaG_FD_104740 | JGI IMG/M metagenome (GOLD analysis project Ga0153938, IMG submission 104740) | Attine ant fungus gardens microbial communities from New Jersey, USA - TSNJ022 MetaG | ecosystem: Host-associated > Fungi > Mycelium > Unclassified | place: USA:New Jersey: Brendan T. Byrne... | reverse complement strand
TGTTGTCAGTCGTTTTTGGACGGTGAAAGGGTGGGTTCTGGAAGCGTTTTTGATCAGTGGGCTTATTGTATGTTATGTTGGCATCACAGATTATTTTCAGCTGGATGTATTGCATTTTCGGAGTGGTATTGATGCGCTTCAACCGCAGCAGGCGACGATGTTTACTTCTACAATGGGGAATATTAATACATATACAGCTTATGTTGCATTGATTATGGGAGTTGCGACCGCGATGTTTACAACGGCGAAAAACCCGGGAAGAGCTGTCTGGTATTATATATGTATGGTGATTGCGTTTTTTGCTATTATTATGGGATGCAGTGATAATGCATACCTGGCATTGGGGGCTCTATTTGCTTTTTTGCCGCTGGCACTTTTCCGGAGCCGGATGGGAATCAGGCGTTATCTGCTTGTGCTGGCAACCTTTAGCATGGTAATTCAGTGTATTGATTTTATTAATCAGGTATACTCAGAGATGGTGATTGGGCTGGACAGCTTATTTCAGGTACTGGTGAATTTTAGTGGACTGATGTATGTGGTAGTGGCTTTGTGGATGGTTTATCTTGCGGTTGCTATAATCGATAGAAATAATCGGGAAGCAGCAGATGAGATGGGACCGATTCCGGTTCGCGTATGGTCCGGATTGCTGGTGACTGGGGTACTAATCGTCTGCTTTATGCTTTATGATGCAAATGTAGCAGGGGGGGCTGATAAATATGGTGCCTTGAGTAATTACCTGGTGTTTAATGACAGTTGGGGAACCAACCGGGGATTTATCTGGAGAAAATCCGTGGAGATATTTCGGGATTTCCCGGTACGACACAAGCTGTTTGGGTATGGGCCGGATACATTTGGGATTCTGACAACGTCTAATTTTCGGATGGAGATGGTCAATGCGACAGGGCAGGTGTTTGATAGTGTGCATAATGAGTATCTGCAGTATCTGGTGACGATTGGGGTGTTGGGAGTGGTTTCTTATGTGACATTTCTGGTATCGGCAGGATGGCGGATGGCAGTGAAATTGGCAAAGAATGAGTACATGGTGGGTTGTCTGTTTGCAGTTTTGTGTTATGGTTTTCAGGCAATGGTAAACTTGAACTTACCAATTGCAACACCAATTATGTGGTTGCTGCTGAGTATCGGGATGGCAGCGTGTAGGAAGTCGGTTGTTATAGAAAAATAAAATAAAGGAGACTAAGCGGGTATGCTTGGTCTCTTTTGGTAATAACTATAAAAATGGTAATTATTAATAAAAAAGTAAATAAATCATTAAGGAATACTAACAAGGTGACATTGCGAAAAAGGGGGCGAGGTGATATACTGATAAAAGGTGTATTATGCCTAAAAATAGGGAGAGTGAATATATTGAGCGTATTATGAAAAAAACAAATGAAAGATATAAACGATTAATTAAATTGGTATTCTCTTCAATACTGTTGTTGGGGTTATGTGCATTATATGGAGCCACCTGGATGGGTTATTACAACAGATTTGTGTTACAGATACCGTTTTATCGAAGAGGTAACTGGGTTATAATACTGCTGTATGGTGTTTTATTACTATTTTTTATGAACACATATGGCGGGTTTAAAATCGGCTATTTAAAAAACGGGAATCTTATTTATTCGCAGATCATATCGGTACTGTTTACGAATGTTTTTACCTATTTTCAGATTGCGGTAATTGATAAAAGATTTGTGAATCCAAACTATATCCTGTTAATGACATTAGCGGATGGTATATTTATTGCCGTATGGACGATGACCTTTCAGGCGGTGTATCAATATGTTTTTCCGCCCCGGAAGATGCTCTTTATTGAAGGAGATCGTCGGGACTATCATTTGGAGGATAAGATTAATTCACGAGAAGATAAGTATGAAATATGTGAAGTGATTTCATACAAAAGAGGGATTGAAGTAATTGCCCGGAAGATTGATCTGTATGATGCAGTAATTGTCGGTGATATGCCGTCTCATGAACGAAATCAAATCTTGAAGTACTGTTTTTCAGTTGGGATTCGCAGCTATAGTGTACCAAAGATTTCGGATATTTTGCTTCGCAGTTCAGATGAATTGAATCTGTTTGATACTCCGCTGCTGCTGTCGAGAAATCAGGGGTTGACCCCAGAACAGCAATTATTTAAGCGGATTGAGGATATTGTAATTGCGAGCTGTATGTTGGTGCTGTTTTCTCCTGTGTTTTTGTTGGCGACAGTTGCTATTAAATGTACGGACGGCGGACCGGTTTTCTATCGGCAAGAACGGCTAACACAGGGGGGCAAGGTGTTTATGATTTATAAATTCCGTACGATGATAGTTGACGCGGAGAAGGAATCGGGGGCTACATTGGCGACGGAGCATGATCCCCGCATTTTACCCGTGGGGAGAATTCTTCGAGCGACCAGGATGGATGAAGTGCCACAGATTCTGAATATCCTGAAAGGTGATATGTCGGTGGTTGGTCCAAGGCCTGAACGACCAGTTCTGGCTGCTGAGATTCAACGAAAAATTCCTGATTTTCCACTGCGTCTGATGGTGAAAGCAGGACTAACCGGATATGCACAGGTGTATGGAAAGTATAATACTACATCCTATGATAAGTTAAAGCTGGATTTGACGTATATTCGAAAGTTTTCCTTGTTCTTAGACCTTAAACTGATTGTTATGACCCCAAAGATTATGTTTTTAAAAGAAAGTACAGAAGGTATAATGCTTGATCCGGATGTGCCGGAAGAGTGCCAGCGTGGAAATAGGAAATAAAATGGAAAATAAAAGGCCAAAAGTTCTTCATGTGTTAAAATCATCAATTTATTCAGGGGCTGAAAATGTGGTAATAAACATAATCAAGAAGCTTTCGAATGAATTTGATTTTAATTATATTGCAACAGATGGACAGATCAGAAAACAATTGGAGCAGAGTGAAGTTGCCTTCACTTTACTAGAGCGTTTTAATCGAAGGGAATTAGTCGCGGTTATTGAGCGGTTTCATCCGGATATAATACATGCGCATGATTTCGCTGCCACAATACTTTGTGCCACAATAAGTGGTCGATTCCGATTGATATCACACTTGCATTATGATCCGCCATGGGTTCGCAAGTGGAATTTGAAAACCTGTATTTATATGGTTTGTGCTAGAAGAGTATCTCAAATCCTGACAGTTTCAGGGAAAGCATATAATAATATGGTCTTTTCTGACAGGTTACGAAATAAATGCTCGATTGTTGGAAACCCTATAGATATAGATAAAATAAAACGTTTGGGTTCTGAGGGAAATAAAATGAATTCTTTTGATCTGATATTTGTAGGAAGGCTGGTTGAACAAAAAAATCCCCAACGCTTTCTTAAGATTGTAAGGCTGTTGCAAGACAGACAGATATTTGTGACCGGTGTGATGTTGGGAAATGGTGAACTTAAGGTAGAATGTGAAAAATTGTTAGAAGCTTATAATTTGAGAAGACAAGTCAGAATTCTGGGATTTCAACAAAATCCCTATAAATATATGAAATCAGCAAGAATCTTGTGCATGACATCTCGCTGGGAAGGCTATGGACTTGTCGCACTGGAAGCGAATATTCTGGGAGTGCCTGTTTTGAGCAGCCGAACAGCTGGGGTGGAAGAAATTCTAGGCGAGGAAGCACCGGAACTATGCGATACAGATGAAGAGTTCGCCGAGAAAATTGCGACGCTTTTGGGCGATAAAGAAGTATATGAACAGTGGGGAAATGCTACACACACAAGAGTTTCTTGTATTGAGGATATTAAAGACTATATGAATAAAATCAGCAGTATTTATCAGGAAATACTGTAAGGGAGTGTAAATTTGAAAGATATTGTTTATGCCTGCAATGATGATTATGTTGAACAGACTATTATATCGATGGTTTCTCTATTAAAGCATAATGCTTATCCAATTAAATTCTGGATTATATCAGATGGTATCAGCGAAGAAAACAGACGATTGATATTAGAAAAAACGACTGGGTTTGAGATGCCGGTAGAATTTGTTGAGATTGATTCGGTATTAGGCGGAGTTTCGATTTCGGATGGAGATCGCCATCCTCTAACTGTATATGCAAAACTTTTTTTAGAGAATGTTATCAGTTCTGATAAGGTATTGTATTTAGACAGTGATACAGTGATAGATGGAGATTTGAGCGATTTGTGGGAAAGAGATATGACGGATGAGTTGGTTGCAGGGGTTCAGATGCCATATTCGGTAAAGCAAAAAGCCAGGATGAATATTAGTTCTGGCAGTCCCTATCTTTGTGATGGGGTGGTGCTGCTGAATTTGAGATATTGGCGGGAGCGGAAAATTGGGGATAGGTGTAAGGAATATATTGTTAAAGAGCAAGGAAACCCGCCGATGCTGAGTGAAGGAACATTAAACTATGTTTGCCAAAATTATATTGGCGTCTTACCCCCAGACTATAATTTGATGCCTTCGATGATTTGGTATACAGGCAAGCAGATACGACAGCTTTTTAAGACAGATGTTTATTACCAAGAGGATGAACTCCAAGTGGCAAGAAAAAGACCAGTTGTTGTCCACTATATGAATGAATTATATAACCGCCCGTGGCTGGTTCCTTGTGATCATCCTTATAAACAGTTGTATTGTGGAGAACGTCAGGCATTATTTGGCACATTGCCATTTAGAGAACAACCTTTGAATCGACATACCCGGATGACGAGAGGACTTAATGCTACTTTACCATTTGTGGTATTTGCTGGACTTTATCATATTAAACATAAGGATATATAAAGATGAATATACGTGTTTTATTGAAGAAATCAACAAGAGTGTTAAAAGAAGAAGGCATCGGAGTGCTTGCAAGAAAAACCAGCTTATATTTGAAAAATGTTGCTAATGGGCAAAAAATGCATATGGACTCAGAGCGAGCGAAGCATGTTTACTCTGATGTCTTATTTATTAATGGTTGCTATTTAGCGCATCCGACTCGTTATCGTATATCTCATCAGCGTGAGCAGCTACGGGCTGGGAATATATCTACGGCCGAAGTGTTTTATAAGGATTTATCGTTGGATATGGTTAAGAATTGCCGTTTGTTCATTTTTTTTAGATGTCCATATACGGATTTAATTGGAGAATTTGTAGAAAAAGCAAAGGCATATAATAAAACGGTTCTTTTTGATATCGATGACTTGATGATCGATACCTTCTATACAGATTCAATCTTTTATGTACAAACGATGACGGCATCAGAGCGGAGGCTTTACGATGATGGCGTTATTGCAGCAGGAAAGTTGCTTGCTTTATGTGATGGAGCCATTACAACAACGGAGGCACTGGCGGAAGAATTAAGAAAATATGTTTCAGATGTGCATATTAATCGTAATGTGGCTTCGGAGGAGATGATCCGTCTATCTAAAAAGGCATGGGAACAGAAGGAAAAGACAGAAAAAACAACTACTAAGATCGGTTATTTTAGTGGTAGCATTACCCATAATCCGGATTTTGTGCTGGTGCTCCCAGCGTTACTTCGACTTATGAAGGACTATCAACATGTAGAATTGATCTTGGTAGGGGAGTTGACTATTCCAGAAGAATTAAAGCCATATGCCTCTCGCGTGATTGTATCTTCCATGAAAGACTGGAGGCGATTGCCGGAGTTGATTGCATCAGTTGATATTAATATTGCGCCGCTGGAGGATACTTTATTTAATCAGGCAAAATCAGAAAACAAGTGGATTGAAGCGGCACTGGTAAAAGTTCCTACGATAGCCAGCAGAGTTGGAGCTTTCGCTGCTATGATAGAAGATGGTACAACGGGAATTTTGTGCGAGAATAGTGAAACATACTGGTATGGAAAATTAGCATATCTTGTTAATGATAAAGATGCACGCACCGTGATTGCTGAAAATGCATATCATTATGTCTATGAAAATTGTACTTCTGTGTATACGTCTGCTAATTATGCGGATTATATCTATTATAAGATGCATACTAATATCGCCTTTATGTTGCCAGTTACTCAAATAAGTGGCGGAGCTTTGGTGACATTAAAACATGCAAGTATACTGCAGCGACTTGGTTTTGATGTAACCGTGTTTAATGATGGTTACGAACCAGATATAGAGCTTGAATATGATCGTCGTAAGCTTCCGGTGATTCCGAAAAGAACTACGCAAATAGATGGGAATATCGACAAATGTGTGGCTACTTTATGGTCTACATGCGAATTTTTTGAAAAATATGGTAAGATAAAGGAACGCTTTTATCTTGTTCAGAACTTTGAAACAGATTTTTACGAGCCAGGAGAAAATTTACGCATTCGGGCGAATCAGACATATCAAATGCATATGCCGGTGAAGTATATTACCATCTCCAGGTGGTGTGAAAGTTGGCTTGAGGATAAATACAAAATACAGGCACAATATGCCCCTAATGGTCTGGATGTAGAACGATTTTATTCGGTAGAGCGAGATTATTCCGGCAAAATTCGTGTATTAGTTGAAGGAAACAGTGACGACTATTATAAGAATGTAGATGAAAGTTTCCGAATTACGAATCAGTTGGATTTGGAGAAATTTGAAATATGGTATATGTCTTATCAGGGAAAACCAAAAGACTGGTACCGTGTAGACAAGTTCCTCCATAAAGTTCCGTATAGCCAGGTGCCGACAGTATATAGGGATTGTCATATTCTCATTAAATCGAGTATTCTGGAGAGCTTTTCCTATCCGCCGTTGGAAATGATGGCTACAGGAGGATGCGTTGTTGTTGCCCCCAATGGCGGCAATGTAGAATACTTGCGAGACCGAGAAAACTGTCTGTTTTATCAGCCAGGAAATACAGAGGATGCATACAGCAAGATAATGGAAATTATAGAGAACGAAGCTCTCAGAAAAATATTGGTTGATGGCGGTATTAAAACTGGACAGACGAGAGCATGGGATAAGATTGAAGCTGATATTTTGGCATTATATCAATGATAAATAGAAATATTGAGGTGACCTATGAATGGTAGTAAATGGAAAAAGTATGGTTATACAGTGCTGTTTTATTTTTTTCTGGCGATAGCATTTAAACTGATTGGTGGAGAGCAATTGAAGAACATCAAAACAGAGACAGGGTGGACAGATAGTAAAGGGGTATTACCAGAGTTTACAGATGGACAAACGCTGCAACAACCATTTATGATAGAAGCAGATATCATAGACTCTGTTGAGTTTATGGTAGCGACATATGCAAGAGAGAATCAAGGGTATATAAATCTGGCGCTTATTGATGTGAAAACCGGCGTTGTCCTGGCAACGCAGGAGTTGGATATTAAGACATTGCCAGATAATACCATTTATATCTGGGGTCTTGAACAACCGGTTGAAGGAGTTAAGGGCAGAGAGTTAAGTTTGCAGATGGAGTCGTTTGGCGAACAGGGTGAAAGCATTACATTCTATTATGGAACAGCAGAGGATGGAGAGAATAAACTGATACTTAATGGAGCTCCTTTTTCCGGTCGATTATATTTGGTTATTCATGGAGAAAAACATAGCCTTTTTGGTATGAAATATTGGCTTTGGGTGATGCTGTTGGGCGCTTTTATTATTGCTTATATGGCTTGGACAGATTATCAGGATAGCAAAGGAAAGATAACCAAGGGGAAGTTGGTATTTATCATATGGAATAAGTATAATTTTCTGATTAAGCAATTGGTTGCAAGAGACTTTAAGACAAAGTATAAACGATCCGTGTTGGGTTATCTATGGAGTTTTTTGAACCCCTTACTGACAATGCTGGTGCAGTATGTGGTATTCTCAACAATTTTCAAAAATGGAATAGATAATTATCCGGTATATCTGTTGAGCGGAATCATAATATTTAATTTCTTTTCAGAAGCAGTGGGACAAGGCCTGGGTTCCATCGTTTATAATGCATCCTTGATAACAAAGGTATATGTCCCTAAATATATTTATCCGGTTACTAAAGTGGCATCTACGTCAATCAATTTATTTATATCGATAATACCGTTACTGTTGGTGACGTTATTGACTGGTGTGAGAATTACACCTGCGATATTATTGTTACCATTTGTGCTGGCCTGCCTGTTGTTGTTCTGTGTGGGAATGGTATTGATGCTCAGTGCGGCAATGGTATTTTTTAGAGATACTCAGTATTTATGGGGAATTGTAAGTATGGTGTGGATGTATGCTACTCCGTTATTCTATCCAGAGAATATTATACCGGCACGATTTCGTTTTATTCAGACATTTAATCCGATGTATCATATGATAAAGTTTGCTAGAACAATCTTTATTGAAGGTGTGTCTCCAGCGCCGATACTCTATGGGACCTGCTTATTGTCAGCAGTTGTGACCTGTATTATCGGAGCAATTATCTTTAAGAAGACGCAGAATAAGTTTGTATTATATATTTAATGAGATTAGTGAGGGATGAAAATGGTAGATGTTCAGCATGTATCCATGCGGTTTCGAATGGCCAATGATAAAATTAATAGTTTAAAAGAGTATGCCGTGGCACTTTTAGAGCACCGCTTAAAGTATGAAGAATTTCAGGTATTGGATGATATCAGCTTTCATGTAGGAAAAGGAGAAGTTGTAGGTATTATCGGTAGAAATGGTGCTGGGAAAAGTACTTTGTTGAAAATTATTGCGGGTGTTTTAAAGCCTACTGCCGGAAAAGTTGAAGTACAAGGAAATATTGTACCGATGCTGGAACTTGGTTCGGGATTCGACTTTGAGTTGACGGGTCGGGAGAATATCTTTCTAAATGGTGCTATTCTTGGATATAGCAAAGAATTTCTTGAAGAAAAATATGGGGAAATTTTGGAGTTTTCCGAATTGGGGCAATTTATTGATATGCCAATCAGAAATTATTCATCAGGGATGATGATGCGCCTTGCTTTTTCAGTTGCTACGGTGGTGCAACCAGAGATATTAATTGTGGATGAGATCCTGGCAGTTGGCGATGAAGGCTTTCAAAATAAAAGTAAGGCCAGAATGTTAGAACTGATGAGTGGAGGAACTACAGTCCTTTTTGTATCGCATAGCATCGGCCAGATTGAAGAGATGTGTGACCGCGTTATCTGGCTGGAAGATCATAAGATTAAAATGCAGGATACAGCAAGTGTTATATGCGAGGAATATAGGAAATACTGGGGAGAGTAGATAAGGAGATATCAATGAATGTGAAGTTTAGTATTTTAGTACCGCTATATAATACACCAAGTGATTTTTTGCAGGATATGATCGAGTCTGTAAAAAACCAGCAATATAAAAAGTGGGAATTATGTCTGGCAGATGCCAGTGATAATGCGCATGCATATGTTGGAGAAATTGTCTCCGGTTATGCACAATCAGATGTGAGAATTAAATATATCAAGTTAAAAGATAATAAAGGGATATCGGAGAATACAAATGCGTGCATCGAACTTTCTACAGGAAATTATTTTGCTTTACTAGATCATGATGATGTCTTAGATAAAAAAGCATTGAAGGAAGTTGCACGTGTTATACATAAGAAACGTGCGGATTTTATTTATACTGATGAGGCGAAATTTACAAACGCTATTGAAAACTGGTTTAGCCCAAACTACAAACCGGATTTTTCGAAATATGAGTTGAGATCACATAACTATATTTGTCATTTAACGGTATATAGTCGGGAATTACTGGAACAAGTTGGTTATTACAGGAAAGAATTTGACGGGAGTCAAGATCATGATATGGTTCTGCGCCTTTCTGAAAAGGCACAATGTATTGTTCATATTCCTAAAGTACTTTATTATTGGCGGGTACATGGTGAATCCGTATCTGCCGGTGTAGAGAATAAGTCGTATGCTATTGATGCTGCTAAGAAAGCGGTAGAAGAGCATGTTTTACGATGCGGAGAAAATGGCAAAGTGGTTACACATGCACCATTTTCGCTGCTTTATCATGTGCTCTACGAGTTGAAAGGGAATCCATGTATTACTATAGTTTTATATGGAGATGCAAGTCCGGCAGCTTTAAAGCGTTGTATAGAAAGCGTAGAAGACAATGCCGGATATACAGATTATAAATATCTGATTTTTGTGCCGCTAGATAAGCAAGCAGATTATCAGGAAATCATGAATAGTCTGGAAGATATTCATGAATATTATTTACGCACAGAATGCCCATATGAAGATATCCAGGAAATTAACAAAATTTTGATGCAATATGGAAATGATTATATGCTTTTTTTGAATTTTAATAGTAGAATTGAGAGTAATGGCTTTGTTACCGAACTGCTGGTGTTGGCACAGCGGGAGGACGTGGGTTTTGTTGGACCAAAAGTTTATAGTCGAGATGGTGTTATTAAAAGTGCGGGAATAGCTCTGACAGAAGCGGCCAAGGCGGCGGTGATAAATCGTTTTTATGGAGAATTAACAGAGTCAGATGGATATGAGGCTGGCTTACGTCATATTCGACATGCCAGTGCACTTTCAGAAACATGCGTGATGATAGGAATGGATAAATTCAAGACGGTAGGAGGTTTTTCTTCACGATGGAAATGGTATAAAGGCATTGATATATGTTTGCGATTAATGCAAAAATCATATAGCAATGTTTGGACTCCTTATGCTCAGATTATTGATTTTGAATCGGATACTTTACCGACTATTTCTGAACGAAATCAGTTTGTGAATTATTGGAAAAAGTTATATTCAAAAGAAGATCCATATTACAGTAAATTTCTTCGGTATGACCTAGATAACATACATGATAAAAATACACCTGCCATGCTCTGGAAAAAGGGTGTACAATATCTTCGCGACGAAGGTATCTCGGGATTAATGGGTCGAATAAATGTATATAAAGGCGGAAATGGAGTGCATACTAGTCAGCATATGACGTATGTTCCGCAGACGCCGATAACGCGTGCGTATAAAGATGTTTTATTTATTAATGGATGCGCACCATCAGTGCCACATCCGCCTCGTTATCGTGTTACACATCAACGGGAGCAGTTGGCAGCAAATAATATCAGCAATGATGAAGTCTATTATGAAAACCTTGATTTAGATCTGGTTAGATACTACCGTGCGTTTATTATTTTCCGTTGCCCATATATTGAAATTGTAGGTGAGTTTATTAAGAAGGCAAGAGAACTTAATAAGCCAGTTCTATATGATATTGATGACTTGGTAATAGACACAAAATATACAGATACTATCCCCTTTGTCAGTCGTTTTGACCCGGAGAGCAAAAAGGGCTATGACGATGGTGTAATTCGTATGGGCAAATCAATGAAACTTTGTGATGCAGTTATTACTACAACGGAGGGAATGGCTAAAGAGCTGGCGAATTATGTGCCTGAAACATTCATTAATAGGAATACAGCTTCTGAACGGATGGTGGAATTATCGGAAAAGGCCATTTTTAAAAGAGATGTATTGCCAGCCGTATCAGAAAAAGCTTTGCCAAAATGGTTGAAGAGACAGGAGTATCTGTCTGCAAAGAAAGCAGCAGAGGAACGAAAACGGCATGGCATAAGAATTGGCTATTTTAGCGGCAGTATTACACATAGTGACGATTTTCAAATGATTATGCCAGCAATTATGCGGATTCTGAAAGAGAAAAAAGATGTTGAACTTCATATCGTAGGAGAATTAGATCTGCCAGAGGAATTGCATCAATATAAAGGCAGATTTGTAGCAGCACCATTTACAAAATGGCAGGGTTTGCCTGATTTGATTGCATCAGTAGATATAAATTTAGCGCCTGTGACAGAGAGCATATTTAATGAAGCGAAGTCGGAAAACAAATGGGTTGAGGCGGCGTTGGTTAAAGTTCCGACTGTTGCAAGCAATATTGGAGCATTTAAGCATATGATAGAACAGAATGAAACGGGGTTATTGTGTGAGACAGAAGAAGAGTGGTATCAGGCGATAAAGCTACTGATAGACAACTGTGCAGAACGGAAACGTCTGGCAGAAAATGCATATCATTTTGTTAAAGAAAATTGTGTTACAATTCATACAGGAAGAAAATTGGCAGAATATATTCGTAGTAAGTTTGTTGAAAATGTAGCATTTGTATTGCCTTCCACCAATATTAGTGGAGGGGTATTGGTTGCTTTAAGACATATGAAGTTTCTGAAAGAGAGGGGGTATGACGTATTTATTGTCAACGAAGATAGGAAAAACGGATATTTTTCGTTTGAAGAAGAGGTGTTTCCGGTCCTTTCTATGAAGGATACTTTGTTTGAGGGGATAATTGATAACTGTGTTGCAACTATGTGGAAGACGTTGGATTTCTTAGAAAAAAACCGCAGAATAAAAAGATGCTACTATCTTGTTCAAAATTATGAAACTGATTTCTACGAACCCAATAATCCATTAAGGATAAGAGCAGAGCAAACATATTGGGCTAATTTTGACGTAAGTTATTTGACTATTTCAAAATGGTGTAAAGATTGGTTAATGGAGCGTTATGATAAAAAAGCGTTATATATGCCCAATGGAATTGATAGTAAGCTTTTTTTTCCAGTTGAGCGGAAGTTTGATGGAAAGATTCGGATATTAATTGAAGGGGATAGTTCAGTTGACTATAAAAATGTGGATGAGAGTTTTCGGATTGTTGAAAAATTAGATAAGGATAAATATGAAGTATGGTATTTATCATATAATGGAACTCCAAAAGAGTGGTACAATGTTGATAGATTTTTAAATCGAGTACCATATGAACAAGTTGCAGATATTTACCGTGATTGTCATATTCTGTTAAAATCAAGTATCTTGGAGAGTTTTTCTTATCCACCACTTGAAATGATGGCTACCGGAGGATTTGTGGTGGTGGCTCCTAACGGCGGCAATAAGGAGTTTTTGCATAATGAAGAAAACTGCTTATTATATCCATTGGGCGATTTGGATGCCGCAGTTGCCGCTATTGAACGGATAGATAATGATCAGGAATTAAGAATGCATCTTTTCCAAGGGGGTATAAATACAGCCTCTGAGCGCGAGTGGGAAAATGTAAAGTCTAAAATTGTAAATTGTTATATGAACGAAACTATTTAAAAGTAATGTGATGTCACTTGCTTTGATTGAGGAGGTAATGTATTGGATAAAAACAGTATAAATAAACAAAATGAGAATCAGTTTCTTGTTGAAACACTGGTAAAAAAAACAAATGAGTGCTACCAACTGAAAAAAGATCTTGAAGCAGTCCGAAACATGGAAAGTTTATATAAACGAGCGCTGGATGATGCCAATCAAGCTTTGAACGAGCGTACGGTACAATATAAACAAGTGGTTTCATCAAGAAGCTGGAAGATAACTTCAGTAGTCAGAAACATCTATACTATTTTAAAACACATAAGAGGGAAGCGCCTTCATGTTAGAAGGAAGATAAATAAGTTATTAGTATTTGGAACGCTTTTAGCAAATCCGAGTAGGAGAAAAGATTTTATTAATTACAAAAAGCAAAATGGCATAGTTGCCGCAGTGCGTCAAACAAACGAAATTTTATCAAAGTATATTGACCATGAATTGGTATATGGAGATATTATATTTTCTGTTATTATGCCAGTATATAATGTAAATGTTAGATGGTTAGAGAAAGCCATTGAAAGTGTAAAAAATCAAAGTTACAAAAACTGGGAATTATGTATTGTAGATGATGCATCAACACATGTAGAAGTAAAAAGCTATTTACAGAAAATTAATGATGAAAAAATTAAAATTTTGCTTATGGAAGAAAATGGTGGGATTTCAAAAGCAACAAATGCTGCAATGGATATTTCTACAGGAAGTTATATAGTATTATTAGATAATGATGATGAATTATCGGTATCAGCATTGTTGGAGTGCTATAAAGTAATAAAAAAAGATCAGGCAGATATTATTTACAGTGATCAAGATATTATCACAGAGAGCGGTGAGCATTTAAACCCATTATATAAGCCGGATTGGTCTCCGGATTTACTGTTTTGTCAAATGTATTTGGGACATTTGGTCTGTTTTTGTAAAAAATTATTTACGGAAGTGGGAGGCTTCAGAAGCGAGTTTAATGGGAGCCAAGACTATGATTTATTGTTAAGAATGATTGAAAAAACTTCAAATATAAAACATATTAGCAAAGTATTATATTCATGGAGAGCCTTAGCATCTTCTACAGCAATGAATCCCGGCGCCAAACCATATGCGCAGACTGCTGGATTAAAAGCATTACAGGAGCATTTTGACAGGGCTTATGGGGAGGGATATGCTACTGTAAGGGAAACGGAAAATTTATTTGTATATGATGTTAGATACCATCTTTTACAAAATCAATTGATTTCAATTATTATCCCGACAAAAGATCATGCGGATGACTTGAAAGTTACAATTGAGAGTATTCAAAATTTATCTACTTATAAGAACTATGAAATTATTATTTTAAATAATCGCTCAGAAGAAGAAAGTACTTTTGAGTACTTTAAGGTATTGGAAGAAGAAAATAAAAATATTCAAATTGTAGTAGCTGATTGTGGGTTTAACTGGAGCATGATTAACAATATTGGCATTAGGAAGGCTAAAGGAGATATCTTCATATTCTTAAATAATGATGTAAAAATCATTAGTCCTGATTGGCTTGAAAGATTAGGCGAGAATGCCTTAAGGGAAGAAATAGGAGTAGTTGGCGGATTATTGCTGTATGATGATGGGACAATTCAACATGGGGGAATTGTTGTTGGTTATGGTAGTTATGCTGACCATGTATATAAAGGGATGTGGCCAGAACATATCGGTACACCATACATATCACCTTGTGTCAACAGAAATGTTTTGGCTGTTACAGGTGCATGTATGGCTATTTCCAGAGAGAAACTTGACGCAATTGGTATTTTTAATGAAAACTATATTATTTGTGGCAGCGATGTGGAATTATGTATTCGTGCATATAAAAACGGATATTATAACCTCTATACCCCGTTTGTTCAATTATACCATTATGAATCAAAAAGTCGTGGAAGTTATGTGCCAGAAAATGACTTATATCTTTCGCAACATTTGTATGCTGAATTTCTTGAGAAAGGGGATCCCTATTACAATAGTAATCTGAGTTACCAAAGTTGTGTTCCTGTGCCTCTCGGAACAGAATACAGTAAAGGAGACAATGGTACAGACACCAGGCAGGGCGTAATTGAAGTGTCACAACCAGAAATCACACCAATGCATTTTCGAAAAATTGAATATTCAAGTAAAAGGGTCAATATAATTTTGCCATCAATAAACAAACGTGATATGTTCGGTGGAATAGCAACGGCTTTAAGTTTTTTTAATGCTTTTGTTGAAGAATCTGGTTGGGATTCTAGAATTATAATATCTGATGCTGCACCGGACGCAGAAGCGGTAAAAAATTACACACCAGCCTTTATGTTCTGCGATTCATCAGAGGATGTACTGTTCCCGAAACAGATTGTAGCATTTTCAGACAGGTGGGGTAAGACATTGGCGATTTCAGATCATGACTATTTTATTTTTACAGGATGGTGGACAGCTTATTGTATTCAAGAGGAGTATTTGATAAATGCAGAGAGGCTTCAGCTAAAACAGAACCCATTCCTTTATCTTATTCAGGATTTTGAACCGGGATTTTACCCTTGGTCTTCCCAGTATATGTTTGCTGAATTGACCTATAAGACAAGACAAGATCAATATGCAATTTTTAACTCTGGAGAATTAAAGGATTATTTTTTGAACCATGGCTATTTATTTAAAAAAACATTTGTATTTAATCCACTGTTAAATACTGCTTTGAGAAACGCTTTGCCGCAAGAAGGTGAATATATTTCAAAAAAGAAACAAATATTAGTATACGGCCGACCCAGTACGGCAAGAAATGCGTTTGTGTTATTAGTTGAGGTATTAAAAAAGTGGGTTGAAATTCAACCGGAAGTTTCAGAGTGGAAGATTTTATCAGCAGGCGAGACATTTGAACCAGTCAACTTGGGAAACGGTCAAAGCTTGATTTCGGTTGGAAAATTATCAATAGAAGATTATGCACAGATGTTGAAAGATACTTATGCAGGAGTTTCTATTATGGTTTCCCCACACCCAAGCTATCCCCCCTTAGAAATGTCAGTTTATGGAGTTCAGGTTATAACTAATAGATTTGCGAATAAGGATATGAATTATTTTAATAAAAACATACATTCCATAGACAATATAGTACCAATGGATATTGCAAGATTGTTAAATGTTATTTGCGATAACTATGAAGAAGAATACATTTTTAAAAGAACAAATCCCGAATATTGCGAAGGAAATCTGCCATTTCCTTTTATTACAGAGATTTTACGGGATATTTCGACTGATGAAAGGAAGTAAGTGATGAAATATAATATCCCTTTTCTGCTTAAGGATAATGATTCTGCTAGTATGATAGTGAGTTACATCAAAAAAGGAAGTGTTGTTCTTGAATTTGGATGCGCAAATGGAAGAATGACAAAATACATGAAGCAAGAGCTGTCATGTCAGGTATATATTATTGAGGTGGAAAAAGCGGCATTTGAAGCGGCTATCTTATATGCGGAAAATGGGATATGTGGAGATATTATGGACTTTGAATGGCTGAATGTATTTGGCAATCAAAGATTTGACTTTATTATTTTTGCAGATGTATTAGAGCATTTGTATGATCCGAAAGATGTTTTGGACAAAGCAAAAGCATTATTAAATGATGGTGGGCAGATTTTGGCTTCTGTACCTAATATCGGACACAATGATATTGTCGCTAAATTATATATGGACGAGTTCAGATACACTAATACAGGAATACTGGATAATACACATGTACATTTTTTTACATGGTCTACATTAAAGGAGATGATAGTAGAATGCGGTTATTCTATAGTGGATGTACAATATACGTTTTTTAATAATTATCAAACAGAACAGTTTAAGGATGCGAATGATCAATATAAACTTGGCGTGGTAGCTGAAAACTTGTTGAAATGGAGGTTGTTTGGGCAGGTGTATCAGTACATTGTATGTATTTGCCCATGTGAAGAAAAGCAGCTGATAGAAGAAAAGCATTTAGAACTTTTAGCTAATCAAATGTTGGGGAAGCTTTATTTTGACTATGGAGAGGGGTTCTATGAAGACAATTGTAGTGATGTAGAGGCCAGATTTGTGGGTGATGGTTGTTATGTGGCGCATATTGTCCAAAAAATATCTGGGGATATTAAGGCTTTGCGTTATGATCCGCTGGAGGGGCAACCTTGTTTGATTATTAACAATCAGATTAATATCCCTGAAATAAGTTTAAGAATGGAGTATGTTAATGGAGTAAGGCCAAAAGAAAGAGTTCTGATATTAGATGCGGATCCACAGATTATTCTTAAATGGGATCAGGAAATACATGAAATAGTTTGGGATATTTTGTTTCAGATTCCTGGAGATGATTTCATAGAAAGTGTTTGTGAATTGTTAAGAGAGAGCGAGGATAATAATTATGCATTGAAAAATAGATATGAGGAAAATCTTCTATCATTGGAAAAAATTAAAAAATCATTAAAGCAGCAGGAACAAGAGAGTGCGGAGCAATTGACGCACAAAGAGAATGAAGCAAGTATTATGAGAACTGAGATTATGCTTCAAAAAGAACAAGTGATGAAGCAGAATAATATAATAGAGACTTTAAGTTTAGAAAATAATAATTTGTTAAATGAAATAAACTTATTGAATGAAAGGATAGATCAAATGGAGAGGTCTTTAAGCTGGAAGTGTACTAAACCGCTTAGAACTGTTCGAGCAAAACTAAAGAGGGATAAGTAGGTGACAACTGGAAGGAGAAAATATGTCGAATAATATAAAAAAAGGACATGTAATATTATTGTTTTTATTATTAGGTATATCATTAATTGTATATCAAGATTTCCTAGTGGGGAAAAATCTTTTTTTTGTTAATTCGGTTGATACTACAACAAATTTTTTGCCGAATCTTATAAATCTTCATAATATAATTTATTCTGGTGAATTTCCAATGTGGTCATTTGCTAAAGGACTGGGTTCTCAAGTAACAACGGGCAACCCGAGTTACTTAGGTGATTTTTTCGCATTGTGTACAGTTTTACTGCCTCGTAGTGTTATACCATATGCAATTGGTTTATTTTTTGTCTTGAAAGTAGTTTTTGCAGGTTTGCTTTTTTATGTGTATCTGCGTGAATTTAAAGTTTTTACTGTGAATCAGAGAATAATGGGGGCTTTGTTTTATGCATTTAATGGGCATATGCTTTGCCGTGGTGCATGGTCGCATTATGCAACTGAGGTAATAATGGTTTCCATATGGTTGATAGGGTTAGAAAAATGGTATAATAAAACCAACCGTTTATTATTTCCAATAACACTTGCTTTACTATTAATTTCAAGAAGTGCCTCTTATGTATATTTATATTCATTATTTTCTTTTGCTTATGTTACAATTAGATATATATTTGATAATGGTTTGTCTTGGAAGGGGCTATTTAAGACCATATTGTATTTTATACCAGCATATCTGTTGGGATTGGGATTAAGTGCTTTTTTAGTGTTGCCTGGTCTTGTTAACATACTAAGGTCAGGGCGCTTGGGAAATGATGGATTTAGTTTTGCAAAATTAACTTCCGGTTTTAAGTTGGAACGCGTAGATAAGACGATGTTAGCGTTATTGAAAACATTTGCACCAAATATCACAGGAATTTTTGCAACTCCTCAAGGTAATATCTTGGAAGATGCTTGTTTTTATGGAGGAATACCCAGTATTATATTTATTTCAACTATTACAGGAAATAAAAATATTGAAAGAAAAAAGAAAAATGTTTTGTATATGCTAATCCTACTGGTAGTATTATATATGATTCTTATATGGCCAAAGGGTTTTCTAAATGCATTTATGCTTCATGCAGTGAAAACATCATCTTTTTGGATAAATATAGTAATAATAATGATTGGCTTATATGCTTTAGCACGTTACGACTATAGAACTAAAGCAATGCTTGGTAGAAATTTTTTTCTGATAATTTGCTTTTTATCAATAATATATTTTAATAGAAATAACATTATAGATACGTTATATATTGGATGGATTGCTATACTATTATGGTTAGCTTATTTGATACTATTATGCTATAATGAGAAGAATAAAAAAACAAAGTATATGTTTTTGTTAGTATGTTGCTTAGAGATAATAATTTTTGCTAAAATTTCTGTGATATTTGTTTCGGACTTTCCTGTATATACAGAAGATGATTTGAAAAAATATTATCAGGAATATTCAGCTTTAGAAGACTTAAATAGTGATGAATTCTATAGAGTTGCAATAGAGAATGATTCCTATTTTTATCATAATTTGTCAATGCTATATAATTATGCGGGTTTGAAAGAGTATGATTCGCTTTTGCCAAGTTCATTATTGGAAGTTAAAGACTTCTTTGATTTAGAGACTCCAAATAATAATCTGTTTTTTGGTGCTGAAAAACGGATTGGGTTAAAAACAATTTTAAGCACTAAATATATTGTATCACATAAAGATGAATTAAATAATGAGTATGGAAATTGTCAATATTACAAAGATTTAGACAGTGAACAAAAGTTATTTGCATATAAAGTTTTTTATCCATTTGGTTTTACGTACAAAAATAAAATTGCAAAAAATAAAATAAAAGATTTGCCTGCAGAAATAAAGGATACTATATTATTACAGGCAGCGATCTTAGAGCCTGAAGATTATGATAGTATTGCTCTTCCAGAATACCAATTCAGTGTAGATAGATTCAGCATATCCAGCGAAATGATAGATAGATATAGTGATATTTCTATAGAAGATACAAGCGGAAATTGTATTAAATACACATGCACAGGCGATGACCCTCAAATTATATTTCAAATTCCAATGCAAACAAGCGGGAGTAGTTTTATAGAAGTTGAAGTGGAGTCAAACATAAAGCATAACGGCCAGATTTTCTATGCAAAGAGTGATTACGGATTTGGAGAAGGGCAATCAATGCCTATTGAAATATTTGAAGGGAAGCATAAATACCAGGTTGGGTTTAATGAAGAAGAGTTTGACCAGATTAGGTTTGATTTCGGCAGAAATAATAGCTTTATTAGTATTCAAAATATTGCAATAAAAAGAATCAACTCACTACATACGGGATTTCAAGAGTATGTAAATAAACTGCAGATATCATCATTTGAAAATAATAGAATAGAAGGTGTAGTATATAATTCCTCTGACGAATTCCTGTTTTTAAGCATCCCATTTGAAAAAGGATGGAAATTACAAGTAAATGGTGAAGATAAGGAAATATTGCGTACTAATATTGGCTTCTGTGGTGTAGAACTAGTGGAAGGAAAAAATATTATTGAATTGACGTATATTACACCAGGATTACAAATGGGATGTACAATTAGTGCTATCTGTAGTATTATTTATCTTATATGCATAATGAACTGTTTAAAGAAACAAGGATTGAAGAATGGTTTTACAATAATAAACAGACGAGGGAGATAGGAAATGGAAAGAATGGTTTCAATACTAATTCCGGTGTATAATGAGCAAGATTCATTAGAAGAACTTTATCAGCAAATCATGAGGAATATTACAACAATTATTGAAAAAGGTATTGTAAGTGCATATGAAATGTGGTTTGTAAGTGACGGATGTACAGATGAATCTGAAGCAGAGATTAAAAAGTTGATTATCCAGGATGTAAATGTTCATCTGATCTCATTTCGCCGAAACTTTGGTAAAGCAGCAGCTTTACAGAGTGGATTTCGCCATGTCAATGGTGATATTATTATTACTATGGATGCGGATCTTCAGGATGACCCCATGGAAATTGAGCGGTTTATAAATAAGTTAGATGAAGGGTTTGATCTGGTTTCGGGATGGAAATACAATCGATTGGATCCATTAGAAAAGCGGTTACCTTCAAAGCTTTTTAATAAAGTCACTTCTCTCCTATCAGGAGTAAAATTACATGATTTTAATTGTGGATTTAAGGCTTATAAGAAGGAAGTTGCAAAAAGTATAGATGTTTATGGAGAAATGCATCGATATATTCCTGTGCTTGCGGATCGGAAAGGTTTTAAAATTACGGAAATAGAGATAACGCATCGTAAGCGTGAACATGGTAACTCAAAATATGGGTGGGAAAGATATTTAAGAGGTTTGTTTGATTCTTTGACTACCTCCTTTCTATTAAAGTATTATGATAGACCTATGTATTTTTTTGGTCGATTAGGGCTAATGTTGTTTGTAATAGGATTTGTTATTTGCGGTTTATTAACTATTAGTTGGTTTATAGGAAATGCAATTGGAGGCAGACCATTACTCTTACTAGGAATATTGTGTTTGATTTTAGGGGTACAATCAATATCAACAGGATTCATTGGAGATATGTTAGTAGATGCAACTTATAGGAGCAGATATGAGGAAAGTCATGTTAAAGAAATTATTTAAAGTAGATGGAAGCTTTTTCAATAGGCTTTTTAACAGAAAAACCATATTATATACAGTGTTTGGGGTAATAACCTCAATAGAGAACATTATATTGTTTAAGCTTCTTTTATATTTCATGTTAGAATATAAAACTGCAAATTTTATTACATTAGTTGTAGTAAAATTGACAGCATATGTATGCAATAAGAACTTTGTATTTAGAAGTAAGACGGGGAGTTGGATTGGATTAGCAAAAGAATTTGGTAGATTCTTGGTGGGCAGGGGTGCCACGATGCTACTGGACTATTTTGGACTGATTTTTATGGTTGAACTCTTAAGTCTTGATGTTTTATTTAGTAAATGCTTAGTGACTGTAGCTGTAATAGTAATAAACTACTTTGTTGGAAAAAACCATGTATTTAGGGATGCGGCATAGTGTAAAGAAAGGGTTATGAAATATGAAAAAAATAACGGTAATAGGAATAGGCTATGTGGGGTTGTCGAATGCAATATTATTAGCGCAGCATAATCATGTGATGGCATTAGATATTGTTCCTGATAAAATAAACAAAATTAATAATAGAGTATCTCCTATCATTGATAATGAGATAGAATTATTTTTTACAAGCAAGAACTTAAACCTAATAGCAACCTTGGATTCTAAAGATGCATTAAGTGGATCTGATTATATTATTATTTCAACACCCACCAATTATGATCCGCAAAAAAACTTCTTTGATATAAGTTCAGTTGAATCTGCGGTAGAGAATGCTATTAAATATGCACCAGATGCATTGATTATTATAAAATCAACAGTTCCGGTGGGGTTTACAGAAACGATTAAAAAGCAATATCAGCATGATAATATAATTTTTTCTCCTGAATTTTTACGAGAAGGGAAAGCATTATACGACAATTTATATCCTTCGCGCATTATTATTGGTGAGGATTCAAGTCGTGCGAGAGAGTTTGCAGATTTGTTAAAGCAAGGAAGTATAAAAGAGAATATACCAGTTCTTTTTATGGGTTCGACAGAAGCTGAGGCGATAAAATTATTTGCTAACACATATTTAGCTATGAGGGTTGCCTTTTTCAATGAATTGGATACTTATGCGGAGGTGCGTGGCTTGAATACTAAGCAAGTTATTGACGGAGTGTCATTAGATCCACGGATTGGTGATTTTTATAATAACCCGTCGTTTGGTTATGGGGGATATTGTTTACCAAAAGATACTAAACAATTATTGTCTAATTATGCGAATGTTCCTAATAATATAATGGGAGCTATTGTAGATGCAAATCGCACAAGAAAGGATTTTATTGCCGAAAATATTATAGAGAGAAATCCACAAGTTGTGGGCATATATCGTTTGACGATGAAATCCGATTCTGATAATTTTAGGCAGTCATCAATACAGGGGGTAATGAAACGAATTAAGGCTAAAGGAATAGAAGTAATAGTGTATGAACCAGAACTGCATGAATCTACTTTTTTTCGGTCGAAAGTTATTAAGAGTTTAATTGAATTTAAAGAACAATCGGACATAATAGTTACAAACCGATGGTCAGATGAGTTATTAGATGTGAGCGAAAAGGTATATACTCGTGATATACTGGGGCGTGATTAAAAAGTTCCTTAATGTATATTTGCCAACTAACCATGGAAAATGTGACTAAAAAAGTATTGAAAAAAGCCTGTATTTAGTGTGGACACAGCCCTTCTCAAATGATCTGTGTTAGACAAGGGCTTAAACCCTTATGTACCACTGAAACACTTGATACGTATTGACTGGACAGGTGGTTCTAGCAGACAAGAATAATCATAAGGATCAGATGACAGTCAAGAGTTTGTCGCAGTGCTATGCGTATGCACACTTTATAGTCATCTGATTCTGTAATGAACTATCGGATAGATGGCCGTTATAAAGCGCAACGTGGCTGTGTTGATTAACGCATTGACCGATAGCTGGCGCAGATTGCAGTAGCGGCAGGAGGATAAGTTGAGTATACAAAAAAAGAATTATAAAAAAATTATGCCAACAGTAATAAAGTATTTGTTTTCGTTGATGTTGACATTAATAACCATTACTACAACGCAAAATGCAGGATATTTTTATTTGGGAGCAGTGGAACTACTGCTAATTGCTACATTGTCAGAAGTGCTTGTTGCAAAAAAAAGAAGTTTAGGTGTGATATGCAACAGCATTCTAATATTATTATATAATATTCAGATGATGGTTTTGTTTTTTGGAAATAACTATGTTATGCTAATTATGTTGACAAATGTGGATTCCATTTCAGGACTTTCTGGTAAAGCGCTAGAGTATGGTTTAGGTGTGGTATTTATGTTTGCTTTTTCGTGCATTCCAATTCGCTCTATAACGAGCGGGAAATGGGCGATTGGTGCCTTAATGTGCGGCTTGGTGTTAGAGGTTTGCCTTGTACTTTTGTGGGGGAGTACACTTTCGCCCTTTCTTAGTTTTTATGACCTATTGGTTGATTCTGTGAATCAAGCCCAGATAAGAAGGAACATCAATAGTGAAGTTAATATGACTAGTGAATTTTATTCTGATTCCATTGTGAATTTTCGTTGCAAAGATGGAAATATTGTGGATCAACCTAACGTTATTCTTATTTTTATAGAAGGTTTGTCTCAACATATTATCTCAGACGAACGGAACATCATGCCAAACGTTTCACAGTTCCAGAAAGAATCGCTGAGCTTTAGCGGTTATTACAACCATACTTTTGCAACGTATCGCGGCTTAATTGGGCAATTATATTCGGGATTTCAGTTTGATAATTATGACACCAATACGCTGGTCTCTCTTCAGAGCGTTTTCAAGGACAATAACTATGCAACTACTTTTATTAATACAGAGCCAGACAATCCGGATTTTACTGCATATCTGAATTCGTTTGGTTTTGATGAAGTGATAAGTGATGATAATGGGGTACGAAGAGGTTTGGCTAATACTGTATCAGACAAGGATGCATATGAGATTTTATTTAATACCATGTTACAAAAGCAGTTGGAAGACAAGCCTTTCTTCATTTCAATATACACCTTTGGAACGCATATGAGTTTTGATTCACCAGATGAAAAATTTGGAGATGGATCGGACTCCTTGCTGAATCGATTTTATAATCATGATATTTGGTTTGGGGCATTTATAGAGGCTTTTAGGCAAAGTAAGCTTTCTAATAATACAATAGTAGTATTTACAACAGATCATGGCACCTTTGTGGATAGTGACTATACAAAATCGTTCTCCAATATGATGCGTCCAAGCATGATTGATGAAATTCCTTTATTTATTTATTACAAGGGTATAACTCCAGAGATTGTTGATGCTGGAGGCCGTAACTCTTTGTGTATGGCTCCTACTCTCTTGGACTATTTGGATATTTCTGCCCCTAATTATTTTTTGGGAGACAGTTTGTTTGGCCAACCGCAAGATGATAATTTGTTTGACAAGGTATTCACGATAGACTCGTATATTTCTAATAATTGGGGAAATGGCGAAGAAATGTCGATAGAAAAGCGGCAGTTTATTGAAAAGCAGATACAAAATTATTTTATTGCAAAAACGCAAGAGCAAAGTAATGTTGCTACAAATTTTATGGCCTCTGAGTTTTCTTCGATAGATAAGCAGTCGATGTTTAAAGTAGACATATCACAAGATTATGCGGAAATGAAAATCACATTTGAAACCACCAATAAGTATGAGAACGTGTGGTTTCCGGTATGGAGTGTGGAAAACGATCAGGACGACTTGCAATGGTATGAGGCAGAACAACCAGATGACGGTATCTGGAGATATACGGTAAACTTGTTTGACCATCACTCGATGGGAGAGTATATAGTTGAGCTTTATGTTGGTGAGGGGGAGCCCCAAAGTAGACTGATAACAGGCAAAATTTTGGTTCCACAGCTGCCTGATAAAAAAGAATGATCCTGCCAAAACAGATAACACCTCAAATGTCCTCTGGAACAGTGATGCTATTGACTTAATCGTTTATAAACAAACTCCATTGCGACATGAACCTCTTCCGAAGTGAATAGCCCACTTCTTGAGGAGTTATCCGAGCCCATTTTCTTGAGATTTTGCGGAGTAGCCAGCATATGCTCCAATGCCTGGCGATATGCATCTACAAGATCTGCTTTTTTCACCATAATTCCACCGCGACAAAATTCTAAATTACCGGCAGTGGATAATGGTGTACCCATCAAATCACTACTCCCACGAATGTCTGAACAAATCACTGGCAATCCACTGGCCATTGCCTCCAAGAGCGCCATCGGCAGTCCTTCCTGATAAGAGGGAAATAAAAATATATCTGCAGTCTGATAAACTTCCATCATATCATCGCGGTATCCCAAAAAAGTAACAATATCAGAGATTCCCAGTCTTTCCACCAGTTCCTTCAGATAAGTTTCTAATTTGCCATGCCCACATATAACATAGTGAATATTAGAATTTTCTCCATCAATATGCTCTGTTCGATATTTCGCAATCGCTCGAATCATAGTTTCATGATTTTTTCGCTTAATCATTTCACCCGAAGACAACAAAATCCATTTATCAAGTGGTAACCCCAGTTCTTTTTTTTTCTTTCGAATTTGTTCACCATCAAAGTTTTGTATCCGACTTCGATTGATTCCAGCTCCCGGTATGTAATCCACATATGTAGCATGAAAAGATTTCTCTGCCCGTTCATAATCTTCCCGGTTAATGCAAAGCTGTTGTGTGGTATAGCGAGAAAGAAACCATTCCATTGGATAGTAAAATAACCAGTTAATCAAGGAAGCACCTTTAAAAAAATGGAATCCATGTGCAGTATAGATAACGGGTCCGGTATGCGTTGCATGAGCCGCCAGGCGAGCCATCACACCGCCCATCGGGGTATGACAGTGAACAAGATCAAATTGTTCATGCTTCATCAAGTCACGCATCTGCTTATATACTGTGAAGTTTTTAGGGTTAAATGGACTGCGAACAAAGTCAACCTGATGCCGGACAATGCCTGTGCCATCCAGTCGATGGTTATCTTTACCATAAGCTGGTGTATTATAATTGGAAGCATAATGTACTTCATAGCCATTCATTTGAAGAATCCGTACATTATTCATTTCAAATTGCGGTATAAATCCACTGACAGTGGTCACTAAAAGTGCTTTCTTCTTGGTTGACATATAATCACCAAACCTTTGCTATTGTAAGTAAATATTGTCTTTTATAGTATAGCACAAAATCATGTGGCTTTGATATAGAAAAAGTTGGTGCCTACAATAAATCAACTATCACGGTTATGTCCAAGGCACTTAAACCATTCATTATTCCATAAGTTGCGTTGAATGACATCAACCTTTATATGATTCTTTAAAAGCAAATAAGGCAGTGATAATTGGTCTTGATACGACCAATGTAAATTCTCTTCCCACCACGCTTCATTAAGCGCCTTCAACTTTTCAGGAAGTTGTGCAGATCGAACAATTACTCCACATGCCCATAATCCGGAATGACTCGGATGGCCCTCTGCTTTATAGAAAGCTACTTGTTCTGTTAGCGGTTGTCCATCATATTTCGGCATTTTTACAGATACATCTAATTCATCATAAATGCAATCACGGTCAGGGTGAGGTAATAAACTCCATTTGCTAGTCCCTACATAACTGCATATTTCACGCGCAAAAGCGGATGATTTAATTTCAATACTGGCATCAATCCAAATTGTAAAATCATATTTTTTAAAACCGAACTTTCCATTAGGAAAGACTAAATGGCTCATCAATTTAAAATACTTTGCTTGCATACGCGGATGAGCCGGAGGACGTTTGGCTATAACAACTCGCCAAAGACCAGAGTTGTGCTTTAATCTTTTATTATCTGTAAAGCATATATAATCACAAGGAACATCTTGAACTGGAGGTTGTTTCAAATCATCGTACCCTCCGTATATTGCGGTATAGATAACAGTTTTAAACCGTTTCTTCATCATTGCTATCATTCCTTTCGCTACGCTCAAGACACAAACAAGGCATGACAAAAGCTTGTTGTGCACACCGGATCAGTCAACTTCCATGACATGTTCCGGTTTGTGGTGGATCCACATGGTCGCCTTATTCTTTTTTTGCCCAAGCGCTGTAGTTATCGCAAAATGCGTATACATATATGGTGTTTCGTCATTATTGCGGTGCATGTCAATGCTAACTTCATCTGACTAAATACTGATTTACTTGATTGTCTTTGGGAGAACCATTATTCTGTCATTAATATAAAAGAAAGAACTCCAGAGCACTTTATTGCAAGACATGTACTCTGGATCAAGGTTTTAACAACCATGATCATTGTACCAAGCTGCTACGCAGCGGCTTGCCAAGTAATTCTCTTTATGATATACTTCAATTAGCTAAAATTGTCGCTATATTTTCTGTCAATTCAATGATTTGCATCTTTTTCCATACAAGTCATATAGGAATTGTCAGAAAACAGTTCCGCAACTCGGTACAATATATGAAAGCAAGATGCCAGCAAGATAATTGCTGGTTTTTATTATTCAAGGCATCATACTTTCCTAAGTAATTATATCAGATTACACACTCACATACAATGAGGAACAAAATATTTTTAATTGAAAGTAGTGCCGTATTTTACTATCCCATCTGTGGCGAACCGCTCTATTGAATTCCTGTAAAAGGGGTATGCTACTGGAGGTGCAGGCGCCTGACCGCTATCAACTCATTGACCCCTGCTGGATGAATCTCTGGATGAAGCTAGGCGCTCTAGCTAAGGAAAACGATCGCCGGCAGAATGAACGCTGCGCAGCCTGTACCGTTATGAAGAGGCTTACAGAGACAGCGGATTTGCCGGTCTATAACCAAAGAATCGGGAGCAGCTCCGCTCACAGTCAGGCTGCGAATGATAAATTGTTATTGTTATTATTAAACAAATGGCTTTAGTAATAGTTGTACTACTTTAAATTTTATATATTCGTGAAGATGATATCAATGATTTCATTTGTGCCTCCAATAATGCGATATAGTAATTTATTAGCTTAATTTGTCGAAACATTTTTTATTTGTATGTTCCCGTTTCTGTCGCACAAGGCGCTCTATCTTCGTAGTTAGGTTCATAGGATGAATTGGCGGGAACACCAGAAAATTTTTCGATTCCATTCATTTATCCTCTTGTCATGGGTACAGTTTATCGTTAAATGGAGGAAGTGTCAATGAAATATTTCCATCAACGGCAAAAAGGAGGATTCTTTCTGCCTTAGTAACCCCGATGTGGATCTTTCGTCAGGGATGAGATCGCAGGTGAGACTGGGGAAGTTGTAAAGCTTCAACACGCCGCAATATTCCAAGGTCTTACACAACCTGCGAAGTAGTAAAAAGATACCCTTTATTTCGTTCAGCAGTAATATTAATAGGGGTATCAACACCAATACCCAGTTTACTGCGCAGCTTTGATATATGGGTCCATACGGCTCTGATATCATCGTTAGACTCCACTCCCCAGACTTTTTCATAAATAAACCTACTGGACAGCGCCGTGCCTTCATTTTGAACAAGCAGCAATAGCAGTGAGAACTCC
>Ga0153938_1000112_pt1 | contig 29304 bp, 30 predicted proteins | sample TSNY022MetaG_FD_104740 | JGI IMG/M metagenome (GOLD analysis project Ga0153938, IMG submission 104740) | Attine ant fungus gardens microbial communities from New Jersey, USA - TSNJ022 MetaG | ecosystem: Host-associated > Fungi > Mycelium > Unclassified | place: USA:New Jersey: Brendan T. Byrne... | reverse complement strand
ATTTGCTTATGATTCGACATCGCTCAAACAACGACGGTCATCACTGTTTCTAGTATCATTATAACCTTGGCAGATTCACACTGCCAAATATTCCTGGAATTTCAATTAAATAAACACCTGGATTATCAAGATGATTAATATTTGTGGAAAATCGATACCTGATTCATACAAAAAAGACCTCAATTCTTGTGCCCCATGAAGTATTCAATAACCACTCGTGTTTGCTTCTATTTTGCGAAGCTTATAAAAAATAGACACATTGTTCATTAATGGCCAAACAAATTTGATTTCCCACACCCACATATATTATTGGAATTGACGGTCCAGGTGTTAGTTTAGAAAATTGAGCTGGGATCATCGAAATACACCACAGTGCTGAAATATAATTATATAAATCATAATAATCACACCACCAAATACTGATGTCACCTCTTAACGATCCGCAGGTATGATTACGTTCGCAGTAACATTAATCAGAGTGGCAGTGCAGGTACTCGGAAAGTTGTCACAGTGCCAAACAAGGGCTAGAACGCGTTGCACAAGACGACTACGTGTCCTTATTATTTACGCCATGACGCTGCGCACTGGCATATTGCGGTGCTCTTCTGCGCTGTGGATATTATCAATAATTCTTGCTGGCATTGTATCCGGCCAGTCTGACCCAAAAAGTGAAATCTCGTTTTTCGACGACTTTCCGGCACGAATTTTTTTCTTTCACGATACCGATGTATGTATGAGTGGAATTTTTGTTGTATCAAGCGCTCATGTAATTTAAGTCTGCAGTTTATCATGATTCTGTTGAAGGAAATGTCTATGTGTCTTCGGATGAAGGAAAGTCCTGGAGTGCGACTAGTGATATACCTCAGGGGAAGGCGGTGATGGTTATTGAGCATCCCTTCAACAACCGCATGGTGCATACGTTATATTTTGTGGCCAGAGACAGAGCGCTTATACTGACGATAGGCATTTGTACTGACTGACGGCACCAAACACTATCGGACAGAGGATAGGGGAAAGTCTTGGCGTTCATTTGAAGTGCCTCTCTCTCCTGCTCTCGTCCATAAGCCACTGTCATTTCACTCAGATAAGGACAAAAATGGTTACATTCTGTACCAAGGAAGGAGCTGTGATCGTATTGGATGGAACGCTAGATGCTACCACGAGGTGTGTAGTAAGTATATGATTTTTCGAGTAAAGGTTCACTTGGTTTACAGACATTTTACACGATCGATAACTTCAGCTCAGCCACTCAGAAGCTCCTTACGGACACATCGAGATGTCAATTTGCCCACAGCAGCCAGGATTTCAGACATGAAGCCCACCCGGATCTCATATATTGCGTTGCTTCCGACACACCAACCTCAGGTGGCGGATACACCCTTGCATCGAGTAGACTTTACTCGAGCACCGACTTTTTCAAAAATGAAAAAACTGTCGAGGATCTTGGCATCGCAAAAAACGCAAAGGGTATCGTTGCTTTTGCAATTGTGTCCAAATACGCGGTAGTAGCATTGAAGGACCTCTCAGAGGCTTCTGATGGTAATATGTTACTTTATGTGACCGTGGATACGAAAACATGGGCCAAAGCACATTTTCCTCATGCTTCCTCTGCTCGGCTTCGTGAAAACGCGTACACCATTGTAGAAAGCACAAGTCACTCCCTTGGTGTGGATGTTTTGTTACACGACCAGAGTGCTATTGGTACCCTCTACTTGAGCAACTCAAATGGAACATATTTCGTGGAGAGTTTGAAGGATACGAACAGGAATGAGAATGGTTTCGTTGATTACGAGAGATTATATGGTATAGATGGGGTTGGTCTTGCTAACGTCGTCGCGAATGCTCAAGACGTTGAACTGGGAAGGGCGCAAAAGCTCTTGAAGACACAGATAACGCACAACGATGGACATACGTGGGATTATCTGAAGCCACCCTCCATAGGCAGCGACGGGAGCCAAATTCAATGCAAATCAGCTGACAAAGAGACATGTTCCCTCCATTTACATTCTGTCACCAATTCACATAATTACGGCCGCGTCTTTTCTTCGCCCGCCCCTGGACTTGTCATGGGTGTTGGATCAGTTGGTGAATATCTTAAACCATACGAGGAATGTGATACATTTTTGAGTGTAGATGGTGGTGATACGTGGCAGATGGTCCGAAGGGATGCACACAAGTATGAGTTTGGCGATCAGGGTAGTATCCTCGTCGTGGTCAACGATGAGGATATTACCGATTCCATTACATATTCCCTTGATCTCGGGAAGTCATGGTAAGTACAGTAATATTTCTCTGGCTTGTGGGTCTCCTCTCTCATTGACCATTGAACCAGGAAGGACTATAGCTTGGGTATCAAGCTGCGCGCTCACGGGTTACTCACTCTTCCCGACTCGACATCTCAAAAGTTCTTGCTCTTAGGATCAGTTGCTCGCAAGGACCAGACAAGTAATGATGGCAAAGTTGTGATCGTTCACCTTGACTTTAGTCCTACCAGGAATCGTAAATGTCAAGAAGATGACTTTGAGAAATGGTATGCTAGAAAAGGTGACGGAGAAGATGCAGAGTGTATCATGGGGCACAAGGTAGGTACTTTTTCGTTGTCTATTTAGGATCTTCAGTTGACTCCGTTCAACCAATAGCAATGGTATAAACGTCGCAAGCCTGATGTTGATTGTTATGTTGGGGAGAAGTATCTCGATCCCGAAGAACATGATGAGAATTGCCAATGTACAGAAAGCGACTATGAATGGTAAGTCCAAGTCCGTGATTGGGGCTGAGTTTGCCGACTGATCTTGTTGCAGTGACTACAATTTTATACTCGATAACGATAGATGCGTCCCTGCTGGCCCTGAACCAATACCTGCTGGTGTTTGTGTAGACAGGAAGACATTTCAGGGATCCTCTGGGTACCGTAAGATTCCTGGGAATACTTGCACAGGGGGTGTCGACAAGGACAAGCCCGTAGAAAAAGATTGTTCCAAAGGTTTCTGAAAGTCATTGTTAATAATATCGGCATTTACTGACAAATCATCTGCAGCCGCTCCACCTGAGGGTAAAGTTGTCCACCAAAATGTATGCATTTCATCGGCTGTGTAAATAATGATTAATTTACTTTGGCGATAGTTCGAGTTCAATTCCGAAATCGTTCAGCATGCATATTTCAAACACTCAACGGTGTGTATTGGCAATTGAATCCCTCTCTCGTCTTCACCCTTGATGCTTATTTTAGACAATTCTTGTTCGTCTCCTTGATCATACGGTCTGGCAATCGAGCAACGAGGGATACACCTGGCAGCAATTATTTCCAGACAAACGTATTCTCACTTTTTATCACCACAAGTTCTCAGACGACAGGGCATACCTCATCTCTGACACTAACGAATATTACTACACTACCAATTCCGGTCAACAATGGCATACTTCAAAAGCGCCAACGCCTCCCAACACCTTCGGTGTTCAAGCATTACGGTTCCACCCGACCGAGACTGAGCAGCTCATTTGGGTCGGAAGTCGTGATTGTGGGCCGGATTCTGATCGATCACAATGTCGTGCGGAAGCAAAATACTCGAGGAATAATGGCAGGCAGTGGTACGATATTGCAGACTATGTCAAAAATTGTGCTTGGGCGAGAGACGCGTTATTGGATGCTGATCCAAGCGAAATCATCTGTGAGTCTTGGAAGGACAAGAAGGGAACGCAGAGGAATTTTGACGAGTTGAACAATAATTTGGAGTTAATAGCGGGTGGTCAGTATTATGAAAGGAAGAAGAAGTTGTTTGATCATGTAGTTGGATTTGCGAAGTTTTCGGAATATTTGGTTGTTGCAGAAGTGAGTAAATTAACCTGAGCTGATCCGAAACCACCCATGTGTCTAATACTTTAGCTAGTTACTACCCAAACAGCATACTCTCGATCTTCAGGTCTCTCTAGACGGGATCCGGTTTGCTGCTGGCCAATTTCCAGCAACGATGCATCCCTCTGCACATGTACGTTGAAGAAAAATGCCCATGCATGTCTCATAATCTTGTCAGGCCTATACCATTCTGGAATCAAACACTCATTCGCTCTTTCTTCACATGACAATGTCAGAACAGCCATCAGGACCTTATTGGGGCAATATCCTCAAGTCCAATTCCAATGGAACATATTTCGCCTTATCTGCTGAGAATGTTAATAGGAACGAAGATGGATATGTTGATTTTGAGAAAGTCATTGGTTTGGATGGTATTGCGATGATCAACGTCGTTGCAGATCTTGATGAAGCTAGGGTCAGTGGAAGGAAGAGGTTGCAGAGTAGAATCACCCATAACGATGGTATGAAATTAGTCTCACTGACAAGTGTTAAATGTTGATGAGGAAATAGGTGGAAGCTGGAAGCCCTTGAACCCTCCCGCCCATGATTCACTGGGACAGAAGTATGACTGCGACGGGACGGTGAGCCCTGCAGTTTGTTCTCTGTCAAGTAAATTGTTCCAAAACCTTGTAGAGATGCGCTCTACACATACATGGATACACTGAGAGACGCGATCCACGTACCACGTTCAGTAGTCCAGGCATAGTCGGTGTCCTGATGGCTGTCGGCAACGTCGGTGAATCCCTGAAGCCGTATAAAGAATCTGATACCTTCCTCAGCCGAGACGCCGGCTTCACTTGGGAAGAAGTGCATAAAGATGCTCACATGTGGGAGTTCGGAGATTCAGGCTCAATTTTGGTCATTGTGAATGATGAGGGGCCAACGGATCATGTGCTATACAGTACGGATGAAGGATTGACCTGGCTGGAATATCGGTTCTCGGAAGAGAAGATACGGGTGATGTCGCTGGTCACTGTACCTGAAGATAATAGCAGGAGATTTATTCTCTTTGGTGCTCGGCTGAGATTACCTGGTGCTATCGCTGTGCACCTTGACTTTTCGTCATTGACGATGAGAAAATGTGAGTACGACTTCATATCCTTATCCTCATATCTAATCAACCCGGAGGTGAACTCAATATGCAAGACCCCAATGATGACGATTTTGAACTCTGGGGACCTAGCATTGAGCGTGAAGAGGTTTGCCTGTTTGGGCGACGGGTGAGCTTCCATGTCAATGTTAATGAAGTTACTGTTGATCGAGAAAAAGACCCTATATCACCGTCGCACCCGTTCGGCTAACTGTATTGTTGGAGACATCAAGGTTGCAGACAATTTGGTAAAAAACTGTACTTGCACTGATGTCGACTTCGAATGGTGAGCTACCTCTTGTATTTTAAAATATTGTAGCCTCATGAAAATTGTAGCGAGTTCAACCACGTCCGCAATGCAGCAGGAGACTGTGTCCTTGTCCCTGGGCAACAACCTCTCTCCGACGACACATCATGCCAAAATGGTGCCGAATATTGGTATGAGAGGACTGCGTATCGATTGATCCCGTATTCGAGCTGTGAAGGCAACAATCGACTTGATCGTGGAAATGCGCATAAATGTCCGGGTTTGAAGTCCAAGGGAACTTTATTCTGGCTTTTCATGCTTCTTTTGCCGTTTGGATTTGCTGCTCTGGTTGGGTGCTACTACTACCGTCGAAGTGGCCCTCGTAGAGGGTGTGTAGTGACATTTTTCTTTCTTTAAATGCGACCAACGTTCATTCATCGTTTTCCTCTAATCTAGGACCATTCGCCTCCCAGGAGATGCACTCTCAAGGCAAGAGAGTGGCTTTGGTAAAGCATTTGATACACTTGCATCCGTACCATGGTTCCTCCTTGGTATCGCCGCTGTTGCACTCGAATGGGTCTCGTCACGTCTGAATTGGAGTGGGTTACAAGGAAGGAGGGGTTATAGAAATGTTCCCATCGATGAGGATGCACAAATTCTTCGCTTCGAAGACGAGGAAGAGTGAAAATAGTTGAGGTTTTGTAGTTCATTGCTTGTTTCATCTTCACTCATAACATATGCTCTATACCTCCCATGTATTATCATAAGATCCGGGCAACAATTGTAATCTGTTTTTTCATTTATTTACCGTATGGTAGTTCCGGTTGGATTTCTATGTTGAGACGTATACCTTGCCTAGTAGATACAGTGACAGATATTCGCTGACGTGGAAACAAAATGGATGTAGAACAATCATCCAGTAAACTTCAGGCTGGCGGCTGCGCGGAAGATCCAGAACACCGCCAGAGTCACGTGAATTTAAAGTTTTCGAAGAATCAAGCTCATCAAGCTCATCTCGACCAAGTACTGTTTCCCACCCAAGTGTCCCCCGTTCTATTATATTCTCGAATATTCAGAGCTTTCGTTCTTACGTCTGGATTACCATTTGACAAACTGAGCGGTAGATCACGATCCACACCTCCAGAAGTAAAAACGAAGGATATGGCATGAGCTCTAAATTCGAAGACTTCTTCCGCGGGCCGCAATACTAACTCTCTATCGCGGAAAAGGTCTTTGAGATTCATTTTTTGTGCTACACCAGGCTGCTTTCTGCATCTCGTGGAACATTCGTCCAAAAACATCTCGAAATTCAAGTACCAGATTGACCAGAAAACCTGATTTCACTACATTATCACATAATTAAGGCAAAGCGGAGTACTTCTCTCGAAATACCTCAGAGCGAACTTCCGTATTGGAGTACCCTCGTATATCTGAGCCGACATTTCGAAGTTTAGCTTGTTGGCAGTCACTCCCAAATTTTTTGGACTTCTTGCCGGTTTCTCTAGGATATAATTCCTCCTTCTGATGGAGACGCTTTCCCTGCTTGCCCCTCTTTTCAGCTCTTACCCGTTCTTCCCTCCCCCTTTCTCTTCGTCGTCAACTATGGAGGCGAGTTTGAATTTGGATAGCACGTATGTGCAGTTCAATGTCATCTTTAAGTCGCCTGACATTCATGCAGGATGGGCGTGGCGTTGATCGGCGTTGTCGTTGCTTCAGCGTAAGTCAACTCCACTCGCCTTTTAACCATACTCATGCATCATGTCTCTCTTCAGGTTCTATGGAGGTATTACTTTTTTGATGTCCTGGCCACCTTTCTCAGTCCTCATTATATGAAATTAGTTTCTGTGCTTCAGGCTTATTATTATTGCACTCATCAGACAGATACTTGGCCTATAAAAATGCTCGTACGTCGCTTTATTCCGGTCTAAGTGGAACTACGCTAAAGAACATATCCTGTCAGGTTGGATTGGTCATGCTTTTTGAGACCATACATCAAGGGCTTATCACACACTGCAGTATGTTGTGTTTTCTTTTTTGTCGCGCTTAATCCGCCAACGTTGCTCCTTTCTAGTCTATGTTTATCTCGTCTCCTACTTCAGCCAACCGGAGATGCTCGGTCAACTCGTTTGGTATGTTTTCAGTCATCTAAGTTTGCCACTCTTCTGATACATAGAAAAGGAGCTTATTGGTAAAATTGTTTCCTCACTTGCCACCCCGAATCTGATTTAGCCTTGACCAGGTTGAGGTCTTGTTCAACGTAAGCTCATTTCTATATCTTATTAACCGTCTGAATCTAAGCTCAAAAAACAAGGGTCTCACTGCCTTCTTGGTTCAAAGGTCAGCGAAATTCCAGAATACAACTAGCTAGTTTACTATCTTTTTTCATAGCTTCCTCACCATGCGAGTCTGGAAATGTATGCTTATCACCGATTTTGTCCATGAATAATATTCAACAATCATTAGTTAGCAACCGTAGGATGTGGCTGACGGGCATACTTGTTTGTTCCTCGCTTATCTATTTTTCTTGTGTTGCTCATCCTGTGGAATAGGTGCTCCTCATCGCTGGGGAGTTTGGTACGCTTTCCTGAATATCAGGTCTGCATCACTTATAACACCTTGATTCAGGTTGTATCATCGGTAAGGTGACTTCATCGGTCGAGTTATCGACACTGATCTCGGATCCTGATTAGCCTACACAATTCTCTCGTCAGTTTTGTTCGGGATCATGAAGGCAATCGTGCTGAAATCCTAATTACAGACTTCGACTGCGAACATACTTAGAGCTTGGACGACTGAAGGTCCAGTCATTCTAATTTCAGCTGATCAAACGAATAACTTATCTCATCACAGGGCCTCTCAATTGCGGTGAATGTCCTTGCTGCTGCTGGTGATCTGGTTATCGCTGCCAGCCTATGCATTATTCTTCATCAGTCGCGAACAGGCTTCAAGAGGTAAGTACTATCACAGTAGTAGCACAAATGCTGAAACAAAACCATTACAGGTCCGATACGATGATCAAGAAATTGGTACGAACTAGACCTATGTTGTTTGAAAAGGCTGCTGACTACGTACTGGTAGATTGTTTACTCCGTCAATACCGGTCTTCTTACAAGGTGATATCTTCTTTCGATTAGAAGTTTCCCCTATTGATCCATCCTAGTCTCTGTGCTGTAGCATCGCTTATATCGGTAAAAACGGCACTGCCTTTGCCGTAACACTCAACACTAAATGTCTAGTAGATTGTGTTTGCAGGTCATACTTTTCTTTACATCATGTTCTTCTTCTGTATCGGCCGATGTGAGAACATCAAATGACTCTGACATCACTACCACTTACCTCCAAATAACAGTGTACTCCAACTCCCTACTTGCAGCCCTAAATTCCCGTAAAAAGATCCGTGCAGCCGCCGATGGAGTCCAAACCACGAGTGAAAACCTCTCACTCTCACTTCAAGAACTCCCTAGAAATGGTGGCATCAGCATGGTAACAAAAGTAGGTACACCCAATCTTTAACTTCGGACTCCTTGCATCAACCTTGCAAAATTCCAATCAAACATATTCTCTATATCAGCACTCAGCCAATATATCCATCAAAATAAATACCGAAGAATTCAATACTGAATTGATCCAGGAATGTGATAGGAACGATCTTGGGCACGCTCGACAGGGTTTAGATGAGAAGCGTAGCGGGATTGGGATGGTAAATTCATTTATCACTGTGCATGGAGACGCTGTTGACATTGACATCGTTCATCAGGCATTTGCAAGAAAAATTTCAAGCTCCAGTACCACTACATTCGCTGATTCGCCTGTCATCCAACCCGTTTGAGTTGACAAAAATTGTCGAGTCTGACTGGCGTCTGACTGACACGCAAAAATAGTTTTATGTAATTAGCCCACAAATGAGTATGCTTGTATGACACATGACTGATTACTTGTTTGAGACACTGATCTACTGGAGTGCTCCTGATTGCTTATAGTATCGATGATGTGTTTACCCGTCAATACTGACTTCAACCTTGAAACTTGGAGTCCAGTACCCTAAGTTCTATTAAACTGCATTTTGGTGCAATTTGTTGTATAACATCCACAAATTTCTACCACCCAGTACTTAATATTCAAATTTCACGACAGTGTTTGATTACAATTTTTCTCATCCAAATATTTGCTGATTAAAATCACCGATGACCAAGTTGACTCTTAGATACCAGCTAGGACATCATGCATCTTATTTCAAAAAAACTATCTCAGCACATTGTGTACACAAATCGAGTGATATCAAACTTGATCATGGCGGGCTGATAACCTGATGGTCAGGTGACTTGATATAGGTGGCGACTGATTTAATACCTCAGTGATTTGACATCAGATTGCCCACCGTGTATAGTTCTCGATAAGTGATGTTTTCCAGTGCAAAGCAAAAATGATATTTTACATTTTAATTACAGATATGCACAGGAATAAACAAAGAATTCATGATTCTACTGAGGGAGAAACATACTGAAAAAGATAATTATATGAAGAAAATCATTACGGTGCATATCAGAAGTCAACAGCAATATCTGTCTGCCAGATTCCATTGCCTAAGCTGTACAGAGCAATGAGGAATATCTTCTCAAACGAAATGGTCCGCTGGCTGATCTGCCACCGACGATTCGTTGTTGAAGACTTTTCTGCTTGCTGAATTCGAGTGAGGAACGAACAGAACAGCAACAATGTAGAAACTCACTGTCATAAAAGACCAGAATTGCACAGCAATATTAGCTCCCAGCTGTCCCCGTGAGATAGCAGCGCTTGCCGGCATACTTGCTACAAAATTAAGGTCCTCGTAACCAGGCCACTATATATAGCAGGTCAGTATCACTGAGCTATACATTAGAACATAACATTACCGTGATCCGCAGATGAATCTCCTTGATCCCGGTCCCTGCCAAAACTTGATCATTTGTTCCAGCCACCAGTTGATTGATCGCACTTTGCGATCGAGAACTGAAATCGGCAAGGGAAACGCCTTGGCCAGCCTGCCCCATATAATCGAACCTGATTGGATCGCACACAGGAGGCTCTGAGGTTTTACAGACATTCTGCGGGACACGATGGCGGTGAGGGGAATTAAATTCGGGAAGGGGCAGTGCCAAGGCACCCGACAAAGAAGAGTATTTTGAAATTTGAGAAGGAAATACTGGGAGGTGGATAGCATTGTGGTAGCGAGACATGTTGAACACAGTTGGAATATATAGTATTAGACTTTGTGAGACGAGCTGTATACTGTTTCGGTTTACCCGTTGAAGGACGAGAAGCTGGAAGACTGCTGGTGACTGGATCCCAAGGTTCATCCATGATTTATATACAGGATATATGTCGTATGCTAGCGTTTACTGGACTCTTCACTCGAAAGCGTACTGTGAACAGTTTCGGGAACGGGGAGGCGCATTGAGAGTCCAGTGAAGGTCGGTAGAATGTGACGAGGGAGTAAATGATAGTGACAGCATCAAAAGTTACTTTTCACAGGATCTTAGACGAAATCTAGCTCATTAGATCGCTGATTAGGATCAGAATGATGTTGTGACCCCCGTACTGTGATGGTGGGGTTATCGTGGTGATCGAGAGGGTGGATATGTGAAGATTAGCTTTCTGTCATGTCAGTGTACAGGTAACATCATTACTGATCTACAGCACGAACCATGGTGATGCCTGATCTCTCCAAAATCCCAATATCGTAGAATAGGACGGAAACTCTTTGAACCAATCAGGTAATCCCGTGATTGTCCTTGGAACGGAAATTTCTAGAACATATCACATCTTTCACGCGACGACGATTCACCACGATGGACCAACCTCACCCCCTGTCCCCGTCGCATGAACAATGTAATCACCCTTCAGTTAATCACCCGTTGCGGAAGTAGCCATTGTCATCGACAGAACAAGCAGAGCCACCTCCGCACCAATCACAGCAATCTATAAGTAGATATCAATATCTGAGGTTTGGCTGGAACAATCGCAGCCCAGTCACAGCCGTGTTTTGTCCGATCAAGGTGTATGTATCGCTTGCTGAGTCGTATCGCAAACCCTTTGGATGCTGGAGGTGGCGACGCTATCAGGGAAAACACTGATATCCAAGAGATAAAGCGAGGCCATCAAAAATCACTGGCGTGCTTAGGGCATCTGAAGTTCATCCTGTTTCCATCATGCCATGCATGCCGGATGAGTTTTTGAGTGAATCGTTCCTGTGCAGTGAAGACTCTTCTAAGAGAGCTGTATTAATGTAGACCATTAATAGTAATTCCTGGATGTAATACCACTTTATCACATTTAACTTACCACTCTGTCACATGTACATGTGTGTATTTCTTTCAATTAAATTATCAGCAAAATAAAGCCTGAACCTATATCTTGGGTACCGAAATAAATTCCAAACATGGCATGTACCTTCGATCCATAAAGGTCTGAGAACATCAGAATTCTGCAAGTGTTACAACATCCAAAGATGCCAATAAGACTTCAATGTTCATCTGGGAAAATCTGGACCCTTGGATTTTCACTATACTGATAAGGATATTTCTAGATATAGTATGTAAGACGGAAATGCCAAACCAAGGGTAGCCCCCTGTGTTATGTAATCCACCTTACTTCTTGTATCACACTCACTATTTACTTTCTGAATAGCATTATGTCTATCTTTATCAATTCCAATACTGCATGCATGTGCAAAAGAATAGGTGACTTCCTGTAGGCAGTCCAGGGAAATTTGTGTACACAGATTACCCCAGAATGCTACATGCGGAGATGCCGAGCATGAATTCCGAATTTGGGGGTCTCCCAGACTTCCCTAGATGTCGTCACCTGGCAAGGGGTCTGGCCTTGCCAGACTTCCCCAGATGTTTTCTAGCCTTTTATGGATAGACGGATCAAATTTCCCCTGATGGCATCTACGGGATGGGGACGGACAATTTATTGACTACGAGGTACTGAAGGCCTTACAATGAAGTTTTTCCCCAGGAAATACAAGTGAGAGACAGTGGGAGTCTGAAATATTGAATTTTTCTTTCAATTGCTCCTTCCAAATGAGAGAAGTTTCGAGTGAAGTTGTAGATGAAGTATCTCATCACAAGACACATTGACAGGTAAGGGGGGAAAAATTACTACCTAGTAGAGAGGTAAATTCATGAGCATCGCATTGCAATACATGCACAAGGGACGTGTGTGACATCATGATATCACATCTAGGAAATGCATTTCTCCTAGATTTCCTCAGACCATAGAATAAGGTTTGCACTCCCCAGATTCCTATGGGAAGCCATACAATAATTATATAATTGGTATTTATGTTTACCAGTATGTGTGCCTGATGAAATTTCCTATTTTGTGACACCAGTTGGTTGTTGAAGTCAGCATTGCAGCCAAGACGCGGCAAGCTACGTATTGGCATTGTGTTATTCCAATCCCCGGCAGGAATATTGACTATTTACCATAAGTGAATTAGTATCCGGGAAACTTTGGATATGGTCATGGCGGACGGCCGGCACCGGATTTCGGAGGAGTAATATGTCGTTAGTGCCATGTTTGGTATATTGTTGCCGACACAAGAGCGCTTTGTTCCCATCACTTGACACTGTCCGCAATCGGTGTTGATGCTATAAGGGCTAACCGATGCATTGCTGGCCATCCCGATGCCCTCGATCTCGTTTTCCTTATTCCAAATGGTCGAAATGACGTGGTGTCAACTTGTAGGACAAGGGATTCATGCGCATCCTCTATCACCTGCTGAAGCAGGGGGTGATAGTCGTCAATCATCTGTCAGAAGTTAATTGATGATGTTTTTTGAGAAGACATTGGATCGGCGTCTTTCATACGCGATGTACTAGACTACAAGAGCAGGTCAATTATCAACGAAGGTCGCACTCAAGTCAATCTCTCTCTAATCCGTGTCCTCACTCAGAAGCCTTTGTCTATCTTTGAAAAGCAACCAGCTCAATGTTTTATCATCACGAACGGGACTAAATGATTGGATCCCGCAATTCTCTGCCCTACTAAAACAATACCATGTTTGCTGAACTCATCCATTACCTGCACAGGTTGCGGACCAGTGGCCGCCATGTGCTCAAATTTCAATATCGATAATAAAAATTGTCTAGTGCTGGAATATCCTCAAATAAGCTTCATGAAAAGCTGGTAGTTGGCAGTCCTTATTCCATACTTATTCTTTAAAAATTTATCTTGATATTTTTCAGGCGCAAATTAACTTGCATGGAATTATTTTACGAAGGCTTTAAATCCAAAGAAGAGCAAGATCTATGAATCGAAGACGATAAGGAAACCCCTGGGCTTTCCAATCTGACTGAGGAGCATAAGTCTGTTGAGCCTAGTGCCATTGCGACGGCAAAGTGGCGGCATATCTTGGGTATGGTGTCATGTTTGGTGGATTCAGATTACGGGCTTTTTGTCGGATGTGTTGTTTCTTAGACTTATTTCGTCGGTGGATAATTGTATGTCTTGGCAACACTTGTGAGCGTTTGAAGTTGAATGAGTTGTACAATAACGATAGGGTTCGTACAAGACACAATCAGTGATGGATACAGTACCAGAGTTCATACACCAGATAACTTGTGCTCTCGTGACTGGATTCTTCTTGGGTGAATTGAAAAAAATATTTTTTAGTATGACGAACCCTTGTACAGCAGTATAAAGCATGAAATAACTTAGACCTTGTCATCCGACTTTTCTGCATCCGTAACTGGAGTTTTCATATTCTGGACTCGTTTTCTGACCTCCCCTCGTCTGAGGTGTCCGATCTCCTGAGCATCATTCCTCGCCTTGGTTAAATTAGCCAATGCATCTCGATGTGTTCTCTCAAGACGAAACGGAAAAAGGAAGAAACTGGGATACAGTCCTCCCAATAGCGCAATAACTCCCAAACCAACCATCAACCGTTCCCGAGGTCCACCCGCTGATTTGGCCCATTCATCTCGTTCATGCTGCCGTTGCTCGTCTTTCATAGCTTGTCTTCGCTGTTTCAGATATTGTGCGTTCTGTGAGGTACGACGTCTACGGTGAATTTCGGCCATGTATGGATCAAAACCTCCTGTCGCATTTGTTCGACGAGAAGGGTTTTGCAAAATGCTATAGGCAGAGCAGATGGCTTGGAAACGAGTGTTTCGCTCATGAGGGCATGATGTGTGTGTTCGTGCGCAAGGTGAGTCGGGATGGTGTTGTCGGACAAGTTCATAATCTGAGACCATCGGTTGTCAAGTTTAATAGATATATGAGCTGAAGACTGACATCGAGATTTCACATCGGCTGACGATGCACCTATCGGCAGATGGAAAATCTCTAGAGGAGTGGGCCTAGGAGCCTTTGGAAAGGGATAGAATTGAGAATCTGGGTTTTTGGCTGTTGCTGAGTAGTCAATGTCTGATAATGTTGTTGCGCGGCGCCTCAACATGGACACAAGAGATGGACGAAGCAGATATTGCTCAGAGGTGCATAAACAGTGAGAATGAAATAACATGGATGAAAGTATTTAAGGAGAGACGTATTTGAATTAAGTGGAGCCAGACAATAAGAAGGTAACTCTAACATAATACGGTAAAAATTTACTTTTTCCAAGTTACCTTGTCCACAAATTTTGGAAATTGGTTTGTTCGAAAACGAAGCGCTCGTTCGGTACCCCAACTCAATTGCCCTCCACCATGCCCCCCAAAAAGGCCAGGCTTAACAGTCAGAAGACCAGAGCTGCTAAAAGCTCGGCACGGAAGCCTACTCTAGGCAATGACACCACCGTCGACGGGTATGTCCCTGCCAGTTTTAGACACAATGGTTATGCATGGCACTCATTGATCTACTCATCTATTGTTTCTCTCTGCAGATCGAGTCCTGCACCACCCATGACCCCCAGCTCTTCATCTGCAGGGTCCACTGACGTTGAGAACCCATCGATATCTCCTCCTCAGACAGACCCTCCTGCCCCGGAACAGGAAGATCCAGTCGCGGCCGCAGAAAAGGTCAAGGAACAAGGGAATGTTGCCTTCAAAGCCGGGCGATATGGCATGGCTATCGACCTTTATACTGAGGCCATGAGTAAGCACACGACTGTGTTGATCGCTTAAACTTCAATAAAATTACAGAACTCAATCCCACCGAACCAGCCTACCTAACAAACCGTGCAGCGGCGTACATGGGCATTAAACGATTTCGACCAGCTCTCGAAGACTGCCAGCATGCAGCTACCCTCCAGTCCTTCTCTTCTTCAAAAACCCTCCTCCGTCTCGCCCGCTGTCAGTTTGCTCTCGGATCACTAATAGGTGCTTCATCTACAATTAAAGACATTCTCGCCGTAGAACCCTTCAACACGCCGGCCCTTCAACTTCGCGACAAGGTCAAGTCTCTTGAGAGACACATTATAAATTTCGAGGCTGCGAGAGGAAAGAAGGATTGGGGACTTGCAAGACTTGCCCTGGACAAGTGTGTTCAAGCGATTGAGGGAGAGGGTGGGGAGATTCCCGAGGAGTGGAGAATAAAGAAGGCAGAACTTGAGTTGGCGAGAGGGAATTGGGAGGGTGCTAGTATGGCTGCAAAGTCCGTTGATTTTTTTTGCAAGTTTTGCTCGTCTTTTGAAATTTTCAATTATTTTTACAGTGACGCCCTCCGGATGAACTCCAATTCGCCTGATATCCATGTTTTACGCGGACGTATCCAATTCATAGAAGGTAGATTCGAACATGCCAAAATACACACACAAGAGGCTCTCCGACTCGATCCCTCTTGTGAACCCGCGCGGAAGCTACGGAAACGTATAAAAGACGTGGAAAAGCTGAAAGAAGAAGGCAATGCGGCTTTCAAGTCGAGTGAACTCAGAGAAGCAGTGGACAAGTATACCCAAGCACTGGAGGTTCGTGTTTTCTTGTCACTTTAGACCCTTTCCTCACATACGTACTATGATTATGTGTAGTTGGTTGGTGAGTCGGAAGAGGAAGGAAAAGGTGGACAGATCCGCGCAACTCTACTCTCTAATCGCGCAACAACGCTTCTCAAGGTTTCTTTTCTTTTCGCCCCCACTCGACCACTAACACCTACTTGACCTTATCAGCTCTCCAATCACAAAGAAGCACGTTCAGATACCGATGTTTCCCTCCTCCTTTGCCCCAACTCATTCAAATGCTTACGCACACGCGCCCGATGCAATTTCCAACTCGAGTCCTTCGATGCTTCTGTAGCTGATTTCAAATCCTCGATCCAGCAAGCGCAAACTGAAGGCGGCGCCACAGATAGTGATATCCGTGGGTTGAGGGCGGAACTGAAAAAGGCAGAAGCGGCATTGAAGAGGAGCAAGACAAAAGATTATTATAAGATATTGGGTGTACCTAGGGATTGTGGGGATGCAGATATCAAGAAGGCTTATAGACGGGAGAGTTTGAAGCATCATCCTGATAAGGTGAGTAGTAAGCCAATGACCACGCGGAGACATGAATATTTCGAATACAGGGTGGCGAGGAAGAGAAATTCAAACTCGTAGCTGAAGCTTATGCAGTTCTGTCCGATTCACAGCGTCGTGCGAGGTACGACACGGGTGAAGATGAAGACGGGATGAACGGTGGAATGAGCGGAATGGGAGGGAATGGATTTGGCCATGTTGATTTAACGGAGCTGTTTTCTCAGTTTCATGGAGGAGGAGGGGGTGGGTTTAGCTCATTTGGTGGTGGTGATGGTGGTAGCAGTGCTGGAGGATTTAGTTCGTTTGGAGGGAGGAAGGGGGGTCGGGGATTCCAATCGCAGGGATTTTCGTTTTGATCTCCATTTGTATAGAGGGAAGGGAAGAGATTATGATATGCCGTATTTTGTTGCGGAATATGGAGAGCAAAGCTTTGTTATCTTGCATCTTGGTCTATTATATACTGAATGTGAGTCTTTGCTTCAAACAAGACTAAACCACTGGAGGCATTTGGGTTCGTTGATCACACTGATCACCCCGTAGGAGGCGTCCTCTCTTTTCTTATTAGTTTTGCTCTGGGTCTCACTCTATTGTCTGGAGTGTAATTCAATGTTCATGAACAATTATTTGATTTTTGATTTTTCCTTTTACTTCTGTATTGTGGTTGATTGAAGCTGAAATAGGGTGATTAGATTGGCCAACAACTGATAGATGATATATCATTCTCTGAGCTACTTCAGCAAGGTCTGATCACCTGATCAAAAATTCAATACAGGTGTATCGAAAATCAAGATATTTTGATCGCTTCGATGGTGTAATTTCAGTGATTGCTAACGCTAACATGCCGCGTGGATGTTGGATGTTGTTTTCATAGATCACAGTGTGATGAGTGACGTTATTATCTGACGGCGTGACAGATGGGGTTGAGTGAATGCTCCGAGAGCCCCACTCTCATCCCGCTCCTCGGCTCCTTATCTATCTACCCACATCCAAAAAAGGAAGTCATTGTCATTCATCAAATATTATCAAGTCTTCACTCGTTTTGGGAATGACGGACCTGAATTTGGCAACGGTTTGATCGACTTCACAAGGACTGTGATGCATGACCCTAAATAACCTCTTTCATGAAATCACCCCCCCGCCTGCGTGATCCTCGTCGAAGATGCTTAGCACCACGAACAAGGTCTCCTTCTCATGTGTGATGTGTGAAGTTGTATTTCAAAAAATGCACAGAGTCAAGGCCTATTTAATATGCGCAGTTCCAGAAGGACGACTAAAAATTCAGTATATTGATTGTCGCCCTGCCTATTATTCTATTAAACAAAATGTCTCCCTATTATAGCTGCATACATCTCCCTGTGTTCCCGTCGCAGCACTCTGGATACTCATCCCTTTCTGGAGCCCTTTCCCCACCGCCTTCCCAGTTCAAACATTCCTCCCGTTATCGAGTACCTCAATCCATGGCTAAAGCCACCGGACGACCTATCTCCCGACCAGTCTTCTTCGACTATAACGGGTACTTCCATCAAGGAGTCTTCATCGCCGACTTCAGTACTCGTAGTGCAAATGCTTTGACTGAGATGATTGCTGGAAGCAATGATCTCCCTTTGGCAAATACTCCTGTGAAGGAAATTAATCTATGCATCAAGGTAAGGACTGGTTGTGTGATTACCAAGTCAATTTTGTGACGCTCATCTCTTGCTCAGTGGCCGGGTTACGAACATTTGAACTGGTCGTTTAGTACTCCTGCGAGTTCCTCGATGACTCTCGTTCAACTCGGTGCCAGTATTGCTATGCATTTTTGGAGATTCGTCGAAGTTGGTGATGCTCCTTTCACCAATAAAACCAATCCCACTGACCCTGTTTCTAGAAAGCTATGTCATCTACAACCACGTGCAGTCGGTGGAAGATTGGCAATGAGGGTATCAAGTTCGAGAAAATCGTTCTTATTGGCCTCTACAGCATTGGAGGCGATGTCTGGCAGGCAGATATTGCTGTGGACCTTTGAGCTTGTATAGGAAATCGATCAAGATTCTCGCATAAATTATCGTCGTAGTTATTGATTGGATATCGCATCGTTACTCTGCCACGTTCTCCTCACGTTCAATCATCTGTAGCCCTAAATTGTATACTCAATAGTCAAAGGAATAGCTCAATGGATTGATGAATTGGAATTGGTTGAGCCTCAGGGAGGCTTTGAGACCCAGCTTGCTTGCAACTAGCTTGGTCCTGCGATATGAAGAGTGCTCGGATACATAGAAGAACGATTTTTATCATGCCAGAATACAAGACCAAGATGCTGCATGTTGGAATTTAGCGAACAATAAGCGAAGACAAGGTGAGAGACATTATTGTCCTTCTGAGCAAATAAAAGATTGATATCATCCACCGCCAACCCAGATCTTAACAACATTGTACTGTTACATTGATAATTCCCCGGCGTCTCACCATGTAATTATCACTGCACTGACCTCAAGAGTATCCATGATCCATCAGAGTGGCAGTGTTTTTGCTTGGTCATGCTTGCCACTCACTACTTGGTCGTCCCCTGTCTAGGCATTTGCCCTTACAAGAGGTACCCGTATGTATGAAATTATTTCTCACATACATAAGATTTTAAATTGACTGTATTTTTTCTAGAAATCGGCCCAATTCTTTCACAGAACGTCTGTGTTGATCCTTTCTAGATAGCGTTCAATCGCGCAATTATACCCTGAGGACACTACAAGATCCTTACCTGACTTCAGTTACTAGAGGTGAGGACTCGCTCTCGCTGCCTGCAGCAATACTGACGAGTTCAGCTATACCAAAATTATGAATCCACCTTCGTATGCTGTAGTTCCATCCAACCAAGAGAATGAAGAAATGCAACATCGTGAAACGGGTCGCCCAGTCACTCATATGCAGACCCTTTACATGCCCATAGAATCACCTCCAACTCCTGCTCCCTCCCCTGGTCCGGTCCCAAATTGTTCCTCGACTTATCCTTTGGGTCTTGCAAGTAATCACCTTCTCAATACACATGACCCTGTACTCAGACGACAGATTCTTGCCTCAATTCTGATGTCATGCTCGCCATCCGAGCTTCTGTTCATCTCAACGACAGTTGCGCCGTTGCTCAAGAGAGACTTCCTCTTTTGGCTGCCCACGGAGCTGTCACTGCACATCCTTAGTTTCATTGACGATCCCACATCACTTGTACGCGCATCCATGGTCAGTAAACGCTGGTACAAACTAATTACGGAGGAATACGTGTGGAGGCGGATGTGTCGAGTGCATGGATATGAAGACTTTGATGAGTGTCCTGTGGCCCGACAAGAAAGGGACGTCTTCCCGGTTTGGAAAGAAGACTTTTCTTATCGCGAACATTATAAAATATCTCACATCACCATGGCAAACTGGCGTAAAGGTGGTCTGCTGCTTCAATCTCATCGTGTCCCCGTTACCAACCCTGACAATGGAGTCGTTACATCACTAGCATTGGACTCCGATTGGATAGTCATAGGTCTTGCAAGTTCCAAGGTTCATATATTCAGTGCCAAGACTGGTGTCCTCGCACGTACTCTCGTAGGGCATGAAACAGGTGTCTGGGCTGTTTGTTTAGTTTCGAGAGGTGGTTACCCTGTCCGGCCCCCTCGAGACGATGATGTTCGAAAAAAGCGGAAAGGCGATGTGGAATCCCTTGGTTTTGGTATCGACAGATTGAATATCTCTCAAAACCAGGAACAGTATATTTCGCCTATGTTGAGGACGGCTTTGGGGCTTGACGAAGATAGCTCTTGTTCCAACAACGCTTGGAAGGACCAACCCCAATCACAAGTGTTTCCAGGAAAACGAAGTGACAACTTTACATCCCAAGGATGGGGTCAGCCAGATGCACTCGTTGTCAGTGGTGGTTGTGATAAAGTGATCAGAGTATGGGACGTTAAAACTGGGTATGAACAGTAAACTGCCATTTGCGCTAGCAGGGGTCACAATTTTCCATTTTCTGCAGGTACTGTGTCTACATTTTGAGCGGACATACATCAACTGTGAGATGTATTCGTGTTCTGCATAACCGACCGATTGCAGTCTCGGGTTCTCGAGATGGGACTGTTCGTGTTTGGGATATTCAACGCGGTCGCGCCTTACGCATCCTTCAAGGCCATCGACATAGTGTTCGTTGCTTGGATGTTTGCGGAAACAGGGTCGTCAGTGGAAGTTACGATACGACTTGTCGGGTAAGTGATGAATCACTGGCCGTCGTTGACTCCCGTGTGACCCAGTTTTTCTAGCTGTGGGATGTTGACACTGGCCAATGCCTTCATGTTCTCAGAGGTCACTATCACGAGATCTATTCCGTCGCTTTTGACGGAGTTCGGATTGCATCTGGTGGCTTGGATACTACGGTTCGTGTATGGGATGCGAAATCAGGGTGAGCATGATTGATCAGAAGGATCAATCAAATTTTGGGTTGACAGAACTTATCAGGGATTGTGTAGCACTACTTCAAGGTCATACTGCCCTCGTTTGTCAAGTCCAACTCTCTCCTGAGATCCTTGCCACCGGTGGTTCCGATGGGCGCGTAATCACATTTGACCTGTCAAAGTATACGGTGCTGCATCGTATCGCAGCGCACGACTCCTCCGTCACTTCTCTACAGTTTGATCATAACTTCCTAGTCACGGGTGGCAACGATGGTCGTACGAGGATTTACGAGACTGCTACTGGCAACTACATACGGGATCTAACAGATCCGAGTGAAACGGTTTGGAAGGTCGCATATTTGAAGCATACGTGTGCAATCATGTGTAAAAGAGCAGGCCGGACCATTGTTGAGATATGGAATATGAGGCCCAAAGGCCTATAGATTGTCGGAATGTTATGTGTATGGTTCAATGCTTACTTTCTAGATAGTAATGCTAATCTGGCTTATTTATTATACTTTATGGCATCGTCAGAAGTAATTTGCTAGAGTTGTCTTTGCTAGTTGTTTGCTGCTTAGGTAATACCGAAGATGTTGTCTTAATTCATTCTCCTGATCTTGACTACCATCCTCTGGATTATGTCTGTATTCAAGATTGTTCCCACGATTCAACAATATGATTGGGGGAAGACCGGAAAGAAGTCCAAGGTCGCTTTCCTTGCAGCCTCAGGTTCGCCTGGCTTCAAACTTGAAGGACAGGCTCCGTATGCTGAGGTATGTATTACTCTTGGAAACATAAGGATATTCGACACTTTGGAGTTGTAGTTATGGATGGGAACTCATACATCGTCACCCTCAGAACTGACAGAGGGCGGGGGCCTCCTCGCTGATCACCTCAAAGTTCATCCGGAGCTTATCGGCGACCGTATCATCGAGCGATTCGATGCGGCAAGTGGCAATCTCCCCTTCTTGTTCAAAGTCCTTTCTATCGAGAAGGCTTTAAGCATACAATCCCATCCTGACAAACGGACCGCTGAAGCTCTCCACGCTAAACTACCCGAGATCTACAAAGGCGTGTCTATAAGCGACTTTATCGTGGAAGTGTTTTGACTATCATTGAACATCTGTCTTTATCAGACTCCAATCACAAACCAGAGATGGCATTGGCGATCACTCCTTTTCAAGCTCTTTGTGGCTTCCGTCCACTTCCTGAAATCGCCAGGTTTCTTCAGCTAGTACCGGAACTCGCATCACTCATACCAGCCACTGTCCTTCAGACCTTCCTTTCTGCTGCTTCTTCAAGAAATTTTGGGGAACAGATGGAGAAGGTCGTTCTCAGGAATGTATTTTCTGCTATCATGACTGCTCCAGAGTTGGACTTTAAGCATCAATTAAGACTTTTGGTATCAAGATACAAAGGCGGCGGTGCCAAGACGACTGAAGGAGAGACTCAGGAACTCGTAGACCTTGTTGTTAAGCTCAATCTGCAATTTCCTGATGATATAGGCGTTTTTTGCCCTTTTTTACTTAACTATATCATCTTAAAACCTGGGGAGGCTATATTCCTTGGAGCAGGAGAGCCTCATGCATATCTCTATGGAGGTAATTGGCATATCTGATTTCATCATGTCTGTGCCTGAATAGATGCCTGTTTAGATTGTATCGAGTGTATGGCCAACTCTGACAATGTTATCCGAGCAGGACTTACTCCCAAATTACGTGATGTTCCCAATCTTGTTGCGACACTCACGTACGAATCCTCCAAGGCGTCGAAACACTTTGTCACGCCCCGTCCACTTGGTGCAGACTCCCGATTCAGCACGTTGTATGACCCCCCGATTCCTGAATTTGCGGTCATCAAGATAGATATTCCTGCAGGAGAATTGGAACGACACCTGAAGTTCAATGGTCCCAGTATCACTATCGTAATAGAAGGGAAAGGATCAGTTGACTGGGATGAGGGTGAAACAAACTTGAAGCTCGGAACCGGCGATGTGTTTTACGTTGGAGCTGGGACTGATATCAATTTACGCGCTGATGGGGACAGGCTTGTGCTTTACCGTGCATTTGTTGAAATTCAATAGTAAGTTTGGAAACCGATTTTACCCAATGATCATGAATAGCATCTGAAGAGAAGATTTTGGAATCATGAAGTCATTTCAAAGACGTATTGTTGTAGAAATGAACCACCAGCATGAACAGTACCCTGAGCTACGGGGGATTGTTTCCCCTCATATGCAGATTAGTTCAGTTCTGATGGTTTCCTACTGAGATATCAAAATCGGTAACTCGAGAGAAGAAGCTACTTTTGATTGGGTTTGGAGTCATCATTTCTCTTTTGAGAGTAGACCTACATGCAGTGGTGTTGGCCACTGAAGTTGACATATCTATCGCCTACAAATCTGAAATATAGAGCTGAACTTGATGTATCGAACTAACTCTGTCCTAGCTGATAGCTGTCAAAACCAACCTATAATCAGGATGACTTTGACTGCTAGAAGAACTATGCAGAGTTGCGTGGCTGCTTTCCCACCTCCTTCACCCCTGGAAATACTGACTAAGCAGTTACTGTCATGTCAAACTCACATTTTTCAAAATGCAATAGAAAAGAAAACGAAGAGGAAGGGATTTTTAGTAAATGAGTCAACACCTGGTATATTCTACCTCCGGTGAGCTCCATCCATTAGATGTGCATCTATTCTCTAATCAGGTCTATTTCGACTTCAGGAGTTCCCAGGCTTTCATTCCTTCAACATTTATCACATCTAATTCAAGTAAATTGAATAGAGCTCTAAATGTTCTCCTGATTATAGTATGACTGGATATCATCCTGAGTCATTTTTCTTCAGTGATCTGCTGAGAGTAACAGGTGCTAGAATATTTTCCTGTATGGGACAGCTCAGGATGTCTATACCGTACAGAAAAGTCTAGAACCTTCTCAACAATCAGGGGCAGCACCATTCGAAAGACAGATTACCATAAGAGGAGGTTGTGTGACATACAGAAGGGATGACTCAGCTTGGTTTGTTGTTTAGGTCCATGTGAAGGTCCTTTGTCTCTGTGATTGTGTGAAGGACGATGATTGTCATGCCACGATTCAATGCAAGATCAGGTTATGGCTGAATGATATATATGGGGCTCAATATCACTCCATCATAGACAGCCATTGGCTACTCTAATTACTTGAGAACGATGGTCGGGGACTATCACAGCTTGGTTCATACATACGTCCATCCCTCCCAGCTTTCTACTTACTCTTCTCTTGCGGGTGCTCTGACACCTGCGACGGTGACTTGCCAGTTTTTATCCTCAACCCGCAAACGGGTGCCCCAGACTGCTTGTAAGGGCACCAGTGACCCTGCTTTCTTCCCAATTGGCTTCGACTACTTCTCCCAGGCGAGACAGGGAGTCGCGCTTAGAGACTTTGCTATCAGGAGCCAAAGTGCACTCACTCAGCTTGTCTCTGGTGCTAACGAGCATGTCTTGGCTGGACTGGAACTCCGCAAAATTGATCTTCGCATTATGGTGATTGTCATTCTAAATGCAATTATAAAGACGTACTCAGGCCGACGCTAGTGGCTTGGCTATGAACACATTGATGGTTCATTCACAATCCATGTCTCGACAGCGATTACAAAGGGACAGCTTGGTTCCATGATCGCAAGACAATTCCGGAAATTCTGCAATGTAAGTCTGAACCATTGCCCATGGCGTTATTGACATTTGTGTCCAGAAAGCTGCCTCCTCTGTAACGGGTGCTCCACATTGGCGTATAGGTCCTGACGCTATCACTTTTGACCAACTCTATCTTGTTGCACTATATAGCTTTGGTGGTGGCATATGCCAAGCAGACATTGCCGTTGATCCAGAACCAGTGCATCAATAAAAATATCTTGTTCTGAATTTTCTAACGTGCTTCCATGTCATTATCATACCCTTTCAAGCAGTCCATCACATTCTGTATTATACAGTGTACAGTGGATACCGGTTACTTGTGTGTATACTTTATTGATCACCAACCTCTTCTATTTGCTGCGCATTCGACCACCATGCTACTGGACCAAGACCTTGCTCTGCAATGGAACACTAGAATTTCAATTAGCAAAGTTGCAAATGGGAACGGAAGAACCCACTATGATGTTGTAAGGAGCTCGTTTTGGCTCTCGCATAATTTGCACCCCTTCAGCCATCTTTGGAGGGCCAGGCTCATCATCGTAGAAATCTTCCGCCTCAACGCGTACTCGGAGCACCTCCCCTTGGTCAATATACATACGTTCGGAGACAGGAGAATCGAGGAGCTGTTGAGACACTGGTGCCTCGGAGTCAGGGAGCCAGAAGTGCGCACGTTCGTTTGGATCGCTAGAAAAAAAGTCTGGTAAGAATGATTTTTTCTTTAATGAACGGTAGGAAGAAACTTTTTTTTTACAATGCCGCTGGCTGTGGGAGATACACAGCTGGAATGTACATGTCATCAAAAAATCCCATCGTCACTAGCAAGGTGTGAGTAAAGGGCACAGGACCCTGTATTGTCATGCACGAACATCGGATGCCGTCTTCATCAGAAGATTTGACCTTGGCCACGACGACCTCCGAAATGAAGGGCCGGAAAACGACCATGCGGAACACGACTGCCTTGAAGTTAGTTTAGCCTTAATCCTATTATGAAGACACAAGTAGCGCACCTTGATACCATAAGTATCCGTCTCCGTAGCGAACTTTTCCTTCGCCAACCGTGTTCAGGTCGAAGACAGTAATGCAAAGTCCGATATCATGCAGAACACGGTTAGCGTATTTTTTATTGATCTCGGCAGTTATGGCCTCTTCTGCAGGAATCCCAAATTGCGATGGATGAACTGCTGCTGTATCCTAAAGCCAAGGTTAGGCTGAATCTTGAGGGTGGATAAAATTGTAACGAACCTTGATTATAGCTAGAGAAAACATATCGTTTTGATTTCCCACGTGATGTCCCAAAAAATTCCATATTGCTCCAAACTTTGTTCCTCTCCACCTGGTTGTCTGGCAAATCCTTATCCTTCTCATCAATTCTTCAATAAACCTTAGAGCTATGTCGGGAAATAACGCAGGAACTTCCTCAGCTAGCTTTCTCCCAGCAAAGTCATGGAGACACTTCGTTGCAGGCGGGTATGTACGCTTTTCACGCCTGACAAGTGTTTGAGAGGTCCTGACAAAATGTTCTAGTCTCGGAGGAATGTGCGGTGCAATTGTAACGAGCCCATTTGACGTGGTGAAAACGCGTCTTCAGTCGAGCCTGTTCCGTGAGGGCCATGCAACACTAGGCCTCATGACTAATGGTTCAGGTGGCGCTGTGTTACACGGTCCCAGACATGGCGGTCTGCTGTGGAATTTTGTGGAAACAGGTCACATCCTACGGTGGGTATGTCTCATTTACGCTCCTCAATCTTCTAACTCGTTTCTGCAGTGACATTTACCGAGATGAATCTCCCCGCGCGCTATTCAAAGGTCTTGGGCCGACGCTAATTGGTGTCATTCCAGCGCGTTCAATCAATTTCTTTACCTACGGCAATGGAAAAGTTGTCATTGCCAATGCATTCAATGATGGCCGTGAAAACTCTTTTGTTCATCTCTCTGCAGCGGCGCTTGCTGGTATCGTCACCGGGACGGCCACTAACCCTATATGGGTTGTCAAAACTCGAATGCAACTATCCGCATCCCAGCTAGTTGACGGCATCCCACTGGCTCGTCGGAGTGGTATCGGTGGAAGCTGGTTATGCATTCAAAAGATCTTCCGAGAGGAGGGGATCAAAGGGTTCTACAAGGGGTTGACCGCGAGCTATCTTGGAGTGACAGAAGGGACGATTCAGTGGGTGCTGTACGAGAGGCTGAAGAAAATGACTGCAAATTCAGAAAGAAAAGGCGGTTCAACAGAGTGGCTAGGTATGCTTGGCAGTGCAGGCACTGCTAAGTGTGTTGCGAGTCTAGTTTCATATCCTCATGAGGTTTGTCTGTGATTCTTTCTATATCTCATATAATCTCACATCATTCGCGCAGGTTCTCCGAACACGTCTTCGAGAACCATGTGTGAACGGTGTTATTAAATACACTGGTCTATGGCAGACGTTGAGATTGATCATTGCAGAAGAAGGTATCAGGTCATTATATGGCGGTCTTAGCGCCCACCTGATGCGAGTCGTGCCCAACGCCGCAGTCATGTTCTTCATCTACGAGGGTATCCTCAAGTGGTGAACATCATATGTTCACCACCATTCTGATTCATCCTCAGCCACCTCGTCTCACTCCCTCAGCTGCTATGACATTCTCGTTCAGACAAAAATCACAGCGCATTTCGACCAGGCAACTTCACTCAACTTTCTATCCTCCAATACTCCAGTTCCTAAAAATCATTCATACACACCTGATGTTGCCCCCTTTCCGCCCTAGATTATATATGTGCTCTCATCTAGTAGAAATTCCCGTACCGGCCTGCCTGTGGAAACAGCTGCTTCTCACAATTCATTTTTAACGCCTTTTGTTCTTACATGTATAATTTTTTGTCTTCCTTTGTTTTATTTCTAGGATTGCTTTTCTGCTCAATTAATACACTTCGGCTTTCGAGCCAGCATTCACGAGCTGTGCAGAATGCGGAATCAATTGCAAAATCGACTCGTTACGCACATATTCGACATAGCTGAGCGCCACAAGGATTATTTTATCATATTTAATTATTGACAAAGTTTTGTCTGGTTATTTGTTATTAAAAAAAATTGTATGAAATGTGGCCAATGTGTATTAAAATGGCCAAAACTAGTAATGGAATATAATAGAGACTAGAGCCCAAATATTAGAGGCAATAATTAAGAAATTATGGCAACAATGCAAATAAGTAATCTAAATCAAAAGAACGCAAGTATTAAAAACGAAGTGAATTTATGTAGCATGTAAGAAGCCAGTGACGGGTGTAAAGGCAATCGGAGCTGAATCAATCAGCTAAAATACGAACAGAAACATAAAGTCATGAGACGTCAAATCATCTAGGTATCAATCGATCCATTTGAGAGTAAACAGGCGGAGGCTGAATCAGTTTTCTTTCATGACTTCATTAATTGGAGTATCATCCTGTCCTTTAGGCCTGAAAATTACTGACTCATCAATTAAACTCGAACCACGGACCAAAGGCGGGCGACTGTCGGGCTTCGAGAACATCACCTTTGGATCGGAGAATATTGATGTATTGTGAGAAAGAGAATTTGGCTTTGTATGTTTGACTGCTTCATCTGGAAGAGCAGGCAAGGGGATGTTTGGTGGTGCTCGAGCTTTAGGTACCGAGGTAAGTCTTCGAGCTGTTCGTCGCGGTCTAGAACATATTCATAAAAATTCGAACCAACAGAAGCAGAAGGATGGACGACCTACCGGGACAAAGTGAAAGAGCCAACACTTCCACTTCGCATTCTGGAAAAAAGATTTTGAGAAGCAACGCTAGAATCGTCACTGCGGTCTGCCGTAGTCGAAAGCCCGTCTGAGCCGAGGTAACCCGAACTTTCATTGCAGCTGTAACCCAAAGAGCCAGTCTGAGGCAAGCGCTGCTGAAATAGAAATGCATGACTGGCGCTCCTTTGTGGTGATTTAATCATATTCATTGGCGATGCGGAATAAGTGAGGCTGGAACGACGTCTTCGGAGATGAGGCCGCTGTGCATTCTGCCTGGTGGAACCCACATATACAGAACGAGACTTTCTACTGTCGGTTGTAGGCATTGGTCCCCGAGCGGAATTGACATCCAACGTAATATCCAAATTCTCAACATCACTATCTTCGTCCATTGAGAGCGGACCATGTGTTACGTCAGGAGACGAAAGAAAACCCGGTGAAGGTGGCGAATGAGTCTTATTATGCGCATGACTTGACGCTGAAAGGCCAGAAGAAAAAAAATCAGAGTATGTCGTGGACATGGCAGAAGGAAGAAGTAGAGTGCAATTTGAATCTGAATTATAGAAATTAGATAACGCGATTTTGCAAAACTGGGACTCGCCTATGAAACGCCAAAACTGAAAAGAAAAAGTATGAGTGAAAGAACACAAGTACGAGTTGAAAGTGCCAACAACGGGTATAGTCATGTGCACAATCCGGCGGCTTCCGGGACTGGTTGCGTGGCAACTGGACTGGTTAGACTGCAAACTATTCAGTGCCCTAGTCCTTCGCCTGGTCTTACGGATACCTTGGAGCATCCCAGCCATAGATTACACAGTCAACAGTCAATGATGTCATTCGAAGCACATGATCATCTTGGTATATGTCTACTTAT
>Ga0153938_1000111_pt1 | contig 29401 bp, 12 predicted proteins | sample TSNY022MetaG_FD_104740 | JGI IMG/M metagenome (GOLD analysis project Ga0153938, IMG submission 104740) | Attine ant fungus gardens microbial communities from New Jersey, USA - TSNJ022 MetaG | ecosystem: Host-associated > Fungi > Mycelium > Unclassified | place: USA:New Jersey: Brendan T. Byrne... | reverse complement strand
GGGTCATACAGCCTCTCATACTCATAATAAACGTAGTCAGCACCTGCCTTATTTCTATATGTAATCTTGCTTGGCACGTCGGGTATATCCACTAAAAAACTCAGGTACATTTTTTCCTCCTTTATAGGCGTAATTACGCCTATAATTATAGTATCATAAAACCCGACTTTTTGCAAGGAAAACCTGCAAAAATCGGCTTTTTAGGGGCTCATTTTTCTCTTAGGCGTAAAATCAGAGGAAGTTCACATACTCATATAATCAACTGGCGTAAAAATAAAGGTATCTTTTTAATTTGGGGAACCATATTTAATTTGTAAAAACTTTCAAATATCATATTATAACCATCTATGTTACGCCAAATACCAGTGACTGTACTGGGAGCCACGCGTCCAACTCGGATAATATCAACTTTCATACCAGCTTCTTTTGCTTGTAATAGCAGTTTTTCTGAAACATATTTCGTTTGTATATATCCCAAATCAAACAACGTGCGTAAGAGAATTAGAAAAATGAATATATCTAAGAAAATTTGAATTGCATTATAGAAACACAGAAAATAAAGAATTTTTATATGAGATATAATACTATGGCTTGTCCAAAATAACAAGCACTACATTCACAAAAGTTTTATTAAAGTTGGATAAAAGCAGGAAGAATTCTTTGAAATGTGGATTTCTTCCTGCTCTTAGAAACATAAAATAAAAAGTTCGTACAATTACCAAACTTCAGATATTTTCGCACCCTTCCCAGTACATTCGCATTCCAGAGGATAATTTAATCATCCGACCTGATGCTTAGGAAAGAAGATAAAAATCAAGCCTATGAATCCCTTACTTCCCCTTAAATGGTATTTCATATCAATTTTCTCTTCACAGGATTTATACTACCATCTCAGCATTGTGCATTCTGCATATTTTCTAATCATTACGTGTATTCCCGTGAAATTAACAAAGAATTGGCTGGCGTCATTTTAAATTCTTTAGCCTCACCTTAGTAATGTGCCTTTAATCCCTCGTAAATATCTTCAGAATCAACGTTTGTGATAACCTTGTCATCCTCTTCCAGTCCTGCTGTAACGACTACCTGCGAGGATGAACGATATCCAATTGACACAGCTTTCTTTGTAACCTGCCCGTCTTCGACGACGAAGACAGAATCCTGCCCGTCGGCCTGAAAGACTGCATTGACCGGCACAATCAACTCATCTGCCCCCTTGTAAAGCGTAAACTGCAAATTAAATGAATAACCTGACTTTAACCGGATCTCCTGCCCCGGATTGACCTTAACCTTAACACGAACCCGATATTCATTCAATCCCAAGGCAGACGTTCCCTGCACCGCAAAGTCATATATTTCACTGATTGTTCCGCTATATTCATATTCCTGATTTCTTAACTTTTGAATTATCACCACTTCTGAGCCAACCTGCAGATATGGTTCAACATTGGTTAATACATCCGCCTCGATCATCGGCTCCTGCGTAGCGTTAATCACCGCCACCACCTGTCCCGACTGAAACATAGACATATCCTGGGCCGGCAGCGATATAATGCTCCCGTCACATTCCGCTACCACTTTACAATCTTCTATTTGATCCTCTAGCTTGGATATGTACGTTTCTTCCGTCTTAATGAGCGCCTGAAGCTGCCCTCTCATACTTTCATAAAAACGGGTATTTAATGTCTCTTTATCTATCCCTTCCTGAACCAGACTTTCTAAAAATTTCTGACTTTCTTCAAAGCGGTCTTTTGCTGAATTATAGGCTGTCTCAGCTTTTTTAAAGTCTGCCTGCGCCTGCTCCCATTCAACCGTGGAAACATTCCCCCCCTGATATAAGGAACGCATTCCATTGACCAGGGTTTGAGCCACCTGATACTGCGACCGGTTGGATGCCAAATCCCGATTGACCTGATCCAGATATTCCTGCGGTGATGAGGCCATAATTTGATTAATATTGCTCTGCTCCAATTGGGCCTGATAACCAGAAAGGGTACTCTGATGTAATTCTTTTTCATAAGTTAAATCTCGGTCGTCAATAACTACCAGCAAATCACCTTTTTTTACTTCCATATTTTCACGGACTTCTACCGACGCAACCGGACCTGTTACTTTCGAAACCACCTGATATTCCGTACCCATTTTATAGATGCCTTCTTCAGTATATACATCAAGCAGTTCTCCCCTGATCACTGCTGCGGAACTTACCTGGATGCCTTTCATATTGGCAGTGATTTGAACCGATAGGATAATGATGATAACGACAGCTAATATGATAAATAAAAATTTAAATTTGTTTTTTTTCATTGATACTCCCGTCTGCCGACTCTGGCGGCATATAATCAAAATAGTCTTATTATTCCCTGCCTTTTAAAACATCTGCCGGCATAATTTTGTTTACTTTATGTATGATAACAATACTTGATCCAATCAAAATGATCAGGCAGAGGATAAAAGCTTGTATGTAAGCAGATGGCATAACTGTCACCCGAATATTCATCGTATCCGTCGGCAGGGCGCTTTTCACCATCCCCTTAACCGCTTGCAGAATCGGAAAACCCATTATAATCCCTAACAAAAAGTAAACAATTTGCTCAAACATAATCATGCTCCTAAACTCCTCTATCGTAACACCAAGAATCTTAAGGGTTCCGTATTCGATTTGCCGTTCCCGAACATTAATCATTAAAATATTATAAATCAGGATCAGGCCGCTGACCACGGTAACAATTGCAAACGTATTCATCATGCCTACCATTGACTGAACCTGCATACGAGACGCATCCCGGAGCCGTTCGCCATCCACCACAGTGGTAATCCTATTGGTCTTTAACAGTTGTTCTTTTACCGTATCTAACTCTCCTGTCTGAACCTTAAGAACAATCTGATTGGATATCATATCGGTGTTAAAGTATTTTCGAATTCCCTCCGCACTCAAATAGCAGCCCCCGCCGATACTTTCTTTGATCACCCGCTTAACAGGAATTTTGACAGCCTTCCTTAATAGCTGCGGATTATAGATCTCGATCAAATCGCCTTCCTTTACTCTCAGTTTATCGGCCAGATTTTTACCAAGAATCAAACTGTCATCCGGCGGATCATAATATGTTTTGTTCCAGTCCATAATCCGATCCATTCTAGAATCTTCCCCATATCCACTAAGCATTACCTGTTGAACCTGATTACCATTCGTCAATTGAACCGGAAAAGCAGTGATAGCCTCACTGCTAACAACTCCGTCTAATTGCATTCCGGCTGCCACCGCCTCGTGATAGGGCACATAATGATCCAGCGAAAGCTGAATGTCATACGTGTGAACTTCTGTAAACTGCTCGCCAAAGATCTGATTCAATATTCCATCGAATGAAAGTAATACCGCTGAAGTTCCAAATGGAAATGCAATTGCTAAGGCAATTACAAATGAACGTAATGGGTTCCTGACCATTGAACGCAAACCAATCTTATGCATCACAGACAAATGTCGGTTGATCCGCTCATGGAAGTTTAGTGATATTGTACCGCTTGGCTCAGCTGGTCTCATCGCTTCGGCCGGCGTAATTTTAGCGATCCCCCTCACTCCTGAGTAAACCGCTAAGACACCTGCTGCTATGGAAACAATCAAACCGATAAGCCGGGTTTCCCAATAGACGGTAACCTCCATATCAGGAAGACTGTAGACAGCAGTATATTGTGAAAGTTGAGCACTGGTAAAGAAGACTGCCAAAAGACCTGCCAATACTGCTCCCGCCGCCCCCACAATTGCTCCCTTCCATAAATAAACCAATGTCAGTTCTTTATTATGGAACCCCATAGCCTTCATGGTTCCTATCAATGTTCTGTCCTGACTTACAATTTTCTTTAACATTACATATAACATAAAGATAGATATCACCGTAAACATCAGCATAAAAGCTACAGCCTGGACAACAAATCCACTAATATCTTGATTAACTGTTTTGTAACTGGCCTGCTCTTTTCTTTCACTTAACGATTTTACGCCATATGGTTCTAAATAATCCATCAATGCATAACGCACGTCATCATATGTATACCCTGGCTCCAATGTAAAACCAAGTTCGTTGACAAGTCCCGACATCCCCAATTCTTTCTCCAGAAAGTCCTTATCAACACAGGCAATATCATAAAGTTCCGCATCCGGCATATTACTTCCTGCAGGTGGTACAAGATAAATATATTCTGCTGAAGAACAATCCCCTGACAAAGTAAAATCAACCGCTTTACCTTTTATTAGCAACTGTAAATTTGTTCCCGTTGCATATCCATAAGCCTCCCTCATTTTTTTTCCCAAATAAATTTGATTATTGGAAACCTTTTGATTAGGATCAAGATGAATGAGGTTTAGTGTATCTTCACTTGAATATGCCATTAGATGTACCGTCACAATCTCCGACTGCTGATCAGATAAAATTCGCACATCCTGAGTTAACCGTCCAAACGCTGTATGAATCCCTTTAATTCCCTCAATATCCCGTAATTTTTCTTCCGGAATTTTACTTACTACAGCAAATACATCAGCAAAATTTGACTGCTGATAATACAACTTCAATTGGTCTTGCAAATTATAGGTCATATCCATCATGCCTATATAAAAAAAAGTACCAAATGCAATAATACAAGCAGCCCCAATATAAGAGCCCCGATTTTTCATGACTCCTCTTAAAATGTTCTTCCAAAACATTCTCATTACCAGCGGACCTCCTCCGGTAAAACCAGATTTTCATTTTTTTCTATCTTAGTCACAGTTCCATCTTTAAAATAAAAGACACGATCGGCGATCTGGGCAATATCTTGATTGTGGGTAATAATTATAACTGTTTTATTGTATTTTCTTCTAAAATCAACCAACAAGGAAAGTATCTGGGCGCCAGTTGAGACATCCAATGCTCCAGTAGGTTCGTCACAAAGCAATAAATCAGGATTTTTGCACAAGGCCCGTGCGATTGCCACGCGCTGTTGTTGTCCCCCGGACATCTTTCCCGGATAATGATCCGCACGATCATCCAATCCAACTTGTTGTAACAACTCTACCGGGTCTAGTGAATTATCATTCATCTCAGCCGAAATTTTGATATTTTCAAGAGCTGTTAAATTAGGCATCAGATTATAAAATTGAAAAACAAAACCAACATATGCCCGGCGATAATTTGTCATCTCTTTCTGATTAACTAGATGCAGTGGAATATTCTTATAGTATATTTCTCCGGAACTCACACTATCAATTCCTCCTAAAATATTCAAAAATGTACTCTTTCCAGATCCGCTGGGTCCTAAAACCACTACCAACTCCCCCTGCTCAATGTGAAAAGATAAATCTTTTAAGGCCGGTATTGTAATTTCACCTAACATAAAATTTTTTGATATATTTTTTGCCGTAATTAACGGTATCATAAAAAATCCTCCGATATTATTATGTTAATTAATTTTTCCCATTGGTCGTTTTCGTTTTTTTATATGCCCTTAAAATATCTGTTCAGTTTGTTACAGCCTATACATAACACTGGGATTATTTGTGTTAAAGCTAATTTTACACTGTAATTTATTTTGATATTTTACGGCTATACAGCCATACTGAAGCCACTTGAAAACAAACGATAATACCCACACACCAAACGGTTGCTGAAATCCAACTGTCCCCGACTGGCATACCTAAAAATAAAGCGCGTACAGTATCAATCACCTTAGTCATGGGCTGGTTTCTGGCAAACCCCTGTAAAACAGGCGCTATGGTATCTACCGATACAAACCCCGAGCTGAAATAGGGCAAAATTGTTGCAAAAATAGCTAAACCTCCGGCACTTTCCGGGCTTTGGGCTATAATACCAAACAACACCGAAATCCATGTGATTGCAAGCATATAGAGCAGTAACATGCCCACAATAGCGAACCACGCAAGAGGCGAGGCAACCGGCCGAAACCCAATAAGCATAGCAATTACAATCACTACTGTGGTTGAAAGCATATTACGAACAACCGATGCCAGTACATGGCCTATCAGAACTGCTGATTTTGCTATAGGCATGGATCTAAATCGATCAAAAACCCCTTTGGTTAAATCTTCGTTAACACTCATTGAGGTAAAAGAGGCACACTGTCCAACACACTGCAAAATAATACCGGGCACAATAAAACTAACAAAATCATAGTCTCCTACATTGATAGCACCTCCAAATACAAATACAAATAGAAGCATCATCATTGCAGGTATTATAATCGCAGTTATGAGAGCATCCACTTTACGAATGCTTATTAAGCCACATCTTTTAAACATTATCATAGAATCAAAGAAAGCATGTCTATTTTCCGTCATATTTATTAACCTCTCTTTCCCCTATCAATGAAAGAAAAATGTCTTCTAATGTAGGTAGGTTATAAGCTTCTTTTAAACCCTCAACTGTACCCTCTTCAGCAATTACACCTTTATGTAAAATAGCAATGTAGTCTGCTAAGTACTCTGCTTCTTCAAGATATTGGGTGGTTAAAAAAACAGTAGTACCCGAATTAGACATATCTTTTACAATGTCCCACATTGACAAACGGCTTTGCGGATCAAGCCCGGTGGTGGGTTCATCCAAAAAAATCACCGAGGGCTCGCCCATAAGCGACATAGCTATATCCAGTCTACGGCGCATACCTCCAGAATAGGTTGCCACACGACGGTCTGCTGCATCTAATAACTCAAAGGTTGTAAGTAACTGCTCTGCACGCTTGCTTATATTATCCAAATGGCGCAACGCTCCTATTATTTGTAGGTTTTCTCTGGCCGTCAGTACCTCATCAACAGCAGCATACTGGCCTGTTAAACTGATACTGCTTCGTACTTTATTACCCTCTTTTACTACGTCATATCCACATATAGTAGCATTGCCTTTATCGGGTTTAATAAGTGTTGAAAGTATCTTAATTGTAGTTGTCTTCCCCGCTCCATTAGAACCTAACAAGGTAAAAATGCTGCCCTTTTTAACTTTGAAACTAACATTTTTCAAAACATCAATATTTTTATAAGACTTTTCCAGATTTGTGACGGTGATAATATTTTTTGTCTGTTGCATTCTACATACCTCCTCGTATAATAAATTCTACAGCCTATTGAAACAGGCTGTAAACATATTCTTTTTATTAAGATAGATAAGGATCATTCTTTAGGCGTCCAAGAGGATTGTCTCAAGCTTATCACAAGCCTCCTGTAGTATTTCTTTTAAATTACCTGAATTATACTTAGATAATGTATAGTAAATGGCTAAACCTTTTGAAAATCCACCTATCATAATTTGTTTCCTTATAAACACATTACCGATGTACTTTTCTACTGTCTTCACAGCTTTTTCAAAATCATTATATACCATATCAAAAATACCAAGATTATTTATATATACCACATCAACAAAACTTTCTTCTGATAAGATATCATAAAGCACATTAAAGAAATTCACTTTCCGTTCTTCTTTTATTTTAAACATTTTCACCATATCTGATTGGGCACTTGAATCTAACTCCTTCTTTTCCGCATTAATCAAAACCGGCAGAAAATCTAAATAAACACCCAAGTTATCTTTATAATCATTATTCAAATATGGTCTGTCCTCTTGTATTAAAAGTACTGGTAAATCACTAGAATCTTTACTGATCATTTTATTGGCACCTGCCCATATTTTTGCTAAATACGCAATAAAGTCCCAAGGTCTGTTCTGATAAAGTTTTAATGTGTTTCTACCTAGGTTTAGTATGCAACATTCTACTCCTACCACCGGATTTTTAATATTATAATCAATAAATGAACCTGTCGCATCTACATATTTAAACATATCAATTTCATCAAGCTTAGACTGGTTTATGCCATCTACATAATCCCTATATATATTTTGCTGAACAGGCTTTTTATCATTACTGAAATTTAAGAGACGAGCCATTTCATCGGCAAATATTTTAGTACTCATACCATCCCAAACAGCATGAGATACAACAATATACACTACATGCTTATCCTCAGCTTCTTTCGTTACTACAACTAGACTTGTTTGATTTTTCCTTCCTTCTTCGTACTCCACTGGCAGACCTTCAAGTATAAACTGATGCATTTCCTTGATATATCCGTCATCAAATTGCGTTAAATCGAAGTATGGAATATATAGGTTATCATTTGCGTCATGTTCGTAGATCACAAGCTGTTCGTTCTTTTTATCATAGGAAGTCCTTAATGAATCAGATGAGTTTATAATAATTTCCTTAACTGCTCCGATAATATCATTCCTTGAACATATACCTGTAACTACTATTTTTTGATCCATACAATTTGTAGAGTTGGCTACTAAAAATACTTTTTGCAGATGGGTTGGCGAATAACTATAAACTATATTACTTTTTGTATACTCTAAGTACTTATCCATTTCTCGCTTAAAAAACTCCTTATCAAGCTGTTCCATTTTGTTTTCACAATGATCTTCTGATATGTAATCAGAATAAACTGCTGCCACTTCGATCAGTTCTTTATTCTGACCGACCTTTCTCATTAACTTGCTTATTTTTTCGACCGTTTCCCCATTTATTATATCTTTAACTTGTATCTCATATTGTAACTCACGTAATTGATATACAAGCTTTATCGATTTTATAGAATTTCCGCCAAGAGCAAAGAAATTATCCTTAACCCCTACTTTTTCCACGTCTAATACTTCTTTAAAAGCCTGGCTGACAATTTCTTCCTGATGATTTCGTGGGGCAATATACTCATTTCGGGTTTTCATTTCTATTTCAGGTAACGCTCTTTTATCCCATTTGCCGTTAATGGTTAATGGGAGTGCATCGATCTTCATCATGTGACTGGGAATCATGTACTCTGGCAGCGCTTGAGCTAAACCATCTCTTAAACTGTCAATTTCTACATCTTGTTCTGCCACAATATATGCATAGATTCCTTTGTCACCAGTTTTATCTTGTTTGACGATAACAGCTGCTTCTTTAACCCCAGGATGATTTTTTATTTCACTTTCTATTTCACCCAGTTCTATCCGAAAACCTCTTATTTTAACTTGTTCATCTATCCTTCCTAAAAATTCGATATTGCCGTCTTCTAACCATCTGCCAAAGTCCCCGCTTCGATATAATTTACCTTCACCAAAAGGATTATCGATAAACTTTTCTTTGGTTAACTCTTGCTCATTTAGGTAACCTCTGGCTAAACCTTCACCTGCTATGCAGATTTCCCCAGTTATGCCGATTCCGCATAGGTTTATACCGTCTAAAATATATATCTTGGTATTGCTGATCGGTTTTCCAATTGGGATTTTATTATTTCTAATACATTTTATTTCGCAGCTTGATGTAAATGTAGTACTTTCTGTTGGACCATATACATGTATGAAATTTGCCGTCCGTCGATCTAGTAATCGTTTTATATGATCTTCAGACGCTCTTTCCCCACCTACTAAAATATTAGTTATTTTGTCAAAAATACTATTATTCAAATCGATCATTTGATTGAATAGCGCCGTTGTTATAAAAATTGTGTTAATACCATTCTTATCTAATATTTCTTTTAGTTTTTGCCCATCTGTTAAGTCTTCTGACTTTATCAGAGACAATTCACCACCGTTAAGCAGCGAACCAAATAATTCGAAAGTAGAAGCATCAAAAGCGATAGAACCTGTCTGTAATATTTTTGTATCTTGGTTTAATTCCACGTAGTTGGTGTTTTTAACCAGCCTTAACACATTCCTATGTTCTATCATAACTCCTTTAGGCTTACCCGTTGTACCTGATGTATAGATTACATAAATCAGGTCTTCCGGCTTGTTTAACTGCACCGGACTATCTACAGAATTGTTTTTATAAAGTTCCTCATCACTTAAGTCTATTACTTCTATATCTGTTTCTATTCTGGTCTTATAAGTTAAAACTGCTTTAGGGGCACTATCTTTCAGGATATAGTTTAACCTTTCTTTTGGATATTTAGGATCTACCGGCACATACGCTCCTCCGGCTTTAATAATTCCATAGATACCTATGATAGTCTCAATATTCCGTTCGGCCAAAATCGCAACAAAGGTATCTCTGGTTACCCCTTTTTCTCTTAGTATATGCGCTACTTGATTAGATTTTTCGTTTAACTCCCGATAGGTTATCTTTGCACCATCATATATCACTGCTGTTTTATCCGGTGTTTTCTGTACCTGCTCTTCAAAAAGCTGTACCACCGTTTTGTCACGTGGATACTCGGTATATGTATCATTAAACTCATTTAGTACAATTTTCTGTTCCTTTTCATTTATTAGCTCTATATCCCTGATTTTTGTTTTATCATTTTCACCAAACTTTATCAATACTTGGTTTATCTTTTCTAATAGCTTTTTCATTTCCCCTTCACCATATTTGTTAGGGGCATAAATTACATCTGCATGTAACCCTTCTTCGTTATAATGCATACTTATGGTTATATCATAGTTGGTCTGCTCCCGGCCGGATACCATCTGAATTGATAACCTCTTCATCCCAGCATTCAGACTCTTTTCGTCAATATAATAGTTTTCAAAGACAAATAATGTTTGAATCAGATCACTACCCAGCCTGGTTTTTCCCTGTATTTCCGCAAGGGAACAATAGTGATAGCTGATCCCTTCATTTGCTACTTTCTGTAGTTCATACCATAAATCTTTTGCCCTTATTTCATCGTTGCTTTTTACTCTAACCGGAATTGTATTGACTAACAATCCCACGATTTGTTCAATTCCTTCTATATCCGCATTTCTTCCGGAAACTACTTTACCAAATACCACATCATTACTATTGTTGTACTTTTGCAGCACAACTCCCCATGCCGCCTCTGCTACTGTGTTAATGGTTACTTGGTTTTCTTTAGCCAGATCTATAAGCTTTTGGCTTTTTTCTTTTCCAAGGCTGATGCTCAAACGACACATCTGTTCTTGGGTTTGGGGTAGCGCCTCCATACTGTCAATTTTAGCGATCTGATCATAAGATTCCAGCAACTCTTCCCAATAAGCAAGTCCTTCTTCTTGATCCTGTTTTTCTAACCATTGAATATAGTCGCTGTATTTACCTCCTAATCTTTCCTCCCGCTCTATTTGTTCCAGTATATCTTGTTCACTTCTGCCCTCTATCAACCAATTATAATATTTGAATAAGTCTCCAAAAACTAATGACGTACACCATCCATCGATAATTATATGGTGAAAGTTAAATATAATTTTATGATTTTGCTCATCATACTTTACACAAGTCACACGCATCAGACTATCCGTCGTCAAGTTATATCCTCTGTTTATATCTTTGTGAACGGCTGATTCAAACAATTTCTCCTGTTCACTGGTTTCAAATTCCGACAAATCTAAAAAACTAAGTTCGATTTGTTTTTTAACAAATACAACTTGCCTGGGTTTACTCAACCCTTCATAAATGATAGAAGTCCTTAGTGCAGCATGCCTTCTTTCAATGTAATCTAAACTTTTTCGTATTGCATACTCATTGAGTTGACCAGTAACTTTTAATATGCTCTGGACAACATACCCCGTCGATTGGCTATCCTCCAAATGATGAAATAATATCCCCTCTTGTAAAGGTGTTAACGAATATATTTTTTGCATTTTTTTATCTGATTCTTTTGTTTTCATACGCTCCTCCCTAAGTCTTCAGCTACAGACTTTGGTTTTCTTTATCTATTATTTTCATAAAAGTTCATACTAATTTTCTACACACCCATATCGGGTAATCAGAATATTGGGAGCCAAAGGGCTGCTTCTGTGTAAAGTCTGTGACAATTATTTTCCATCTCATCACGCCCGATACGACAAACCAACAACCCTTTGACATCAAACCAATTTCCGATTATTAACCTAACAACATCGCTATTTTGACAAAGTCATCTTCACTTATTACTTCATCCGTAAGATCAGATGCGGTAATAATTGTTCGCCCAATTGTACAGCAATAAAAAATCTCTTCCAGAAGTTTGGTTTTGTATGCTGTTACCAACTGGCTCACTTCCTCTTTACTGTATCGGCTTAGGTTATAAGTTATCGCAAATATAAGCTTGCCATTTCGGATAAGCCCATTTAATGCAATACCTCCACCAGGAAGCTTGTTATGTTCAGATATGTCCTGGCCGGTACGATAAACTTTTCCTAACTCCTTGCCTTCATCTATTTCACCTAAGTAATTAAAACTGATATCACTTTCTTTTGCATCTTCCACAAGCAATCCATAACCTATTCCGCGGTTTGGTACTCTTCTTAACATCTCTTTTGTTCGGATGATACTTTCTTCCACGTTTTCGCAACATTCCAGTATAATTGGATACATACTGGTGAACCAACCTACCGTTCTATCTATTTTTATACTTTTATCTAATTCCTCCCTTCCATGGCCTTCTATCATTATGGCTACTTTACCTTGTCCTTTTACTTGCTTAACAGCCATTCCAAGCGAACTTAACAACAGGTCATTAATCTCCGTATTGTAAGCTTCTGAGCTTTCCTTTAACAATTTATTTGTATCTTGTTTGCTTAGTTCTAGTAATACTGTTTCATAACCTACTTCTATTTTCTGAGGTTCTCCAATATATCTCCCCTCGTCCAATGTCGCCCCAATTTTTTGCCAATAACTAATTTCTCTTTTTAGTTTCTTACTATTCTTGTATTCATTTAAAGCTTCTGACCACTCTTTAAAGGATGCTGTTTTCATTGGTAATTTTACTTCTTTTCCATCCATGAGCTGTTTTATTCCATTCTGAATATCCTCTACCAATATCCTCCAGGACACCCCATCTACAACCAGGTGATGTGAGCACATAAACAGATAATTACCTTCTTTTACACGAAACAGTACGCAATTGAACAAAGGCCCTTTTTCTAGATTTATGCTTCTTTGTACCTCGTCACATTTTTGTTCTAACTCTTGTTCCTCATTGTCCTTTTCACAATAGTCATAAACTTCATATTTATATCGTTTTTCTTCATTCCCCAATATTTCCAGCCGACCATCTACATACACACTTCTTAACATGTCGTGGTGGCTAACAACGGCATCAATAACTGTTTCTACATCATTTGGTGTGCCTTCCACTTTGATTATCATTGATTGATTGAAGTGATGGGGTTGCTCAAGCTCCCAGCGTTTAAATACTTCTATAATTGGTGTCGCTTTTACTTCTCCTACCACTTCTCCTTGTTGATAGTATAATTCTTTGGCTATTGCTGCTACCTTAGCAATTGTCTCAACAGTTTTACCAAGCATGATACCCCGAACATTTATGTCGTAACCAGCTTCCCTCAACTTAGTCACAATCCTTATTGCTTTGATCGAGTCGCCCCCCAATGCGAAGAAATTATCTTTAATGCTTACCTTTTCAATACCTAATATTTCTTCAAAAATTTGAGATAATAGTTGTTCTCGTTCATTTCGTGGGGCAATATACTCATTTGCTGTTTTCACTTCTATTTCAGGTAAGGCTCTTTTATCTAGTTTGCCGTTAATGGTCAATGGGATTGATTCAATTTTCATCATATAACCCGGGATCATGTACTCTGGCAGCTCTTGCATTAAATCATCCCTTAAACTGTCAATCTCCACATCTTGCTCTGATACGATATAGGCATAGATCCCCTTGTCACCGGTTTTATCCCTTTTTACGATAACGGCTGCTTCTTTTACCCCAGGCTGATTCTTTAGGGCACTTTCGATCTCACCCAATTCTATCCGAAAGCCTCGTATTTTTACTTGTTCATCTATTCTTCCTAAAAATTCGATGCAACCGTCCTCTAACCATCGGCCAAGGTCTCCGCTTCGGTATAACTTGCCTTCACCATAGGGATTATCGATGAACTTTTCTTTTGTTAACTCTTCTTGATTTAGATAACCTCTTGCCAAACCTTCCCCGGCTATGAGGATTTCTCCTGCCATACCAATTCCGCATAGTTTTTTACCGTCCATTATGTAGACTTTTGTATTGCTGATTGGACGTCCTATCGGAATGTTATATGTAACAGACTCGATCCGATGAGTTGTTGTAAATGTGGTACTCTCAGTTGGACCATATCCATTGATAAGATTCGTAGTTTTTCGATCTGATACCTGTTTTATGTGTCCTTCAGATAATCGTTCCCCACCTACTAACACATATTTTACACTATCAAAGATTGCTCCTTCCGAATCTACCATTTGATTAAACAGCGTCGCAGTTACCCATATGGTATTTATTTTATATTCTTTTATTTTTGACATAAACGTATTACTATCTGTTAAATCTTCAATATTTATTAGCACTAATTGTCCGCCATTAAGTAGTGAACCAAATACTTCAAAAGTAGAAGCATCAAAAGACAACGAGCCGGTTTGTAGTATTTTGGTATACTCATTTAATTCTACATAATTCGTATTCTTAACTAACCGTATTACATTCCTGTGCTCGATCATAACTCCTTTAGGTTTGCCAGTTGTGCCTGATGTGTAAATTACATAGATTAAGTCTTCCGGTTTATTGATGTTCTCCGGATTATCTACGAGGCCACTTTCAAAAATCGTTCTATCACTTAAGTCGATTACGTCCCCACTAAACTCGATATTGGTTTTATAAGTTAATACCACTTTAGGGTTACTGTCCTGAAGCATATAGTTGATTCTATCTTTTGGATATTTAGGATCTACCGGCACATAGGCTCCTCCGGCTTTGATAATGCCATAAATACCGATGATTGTTTCGATATTCCGTTCCGCTAGAATAGCAACAAAAGTATCTCTGGTTACTCCTTTTTCCCTTAATATATGAGCTAATTGATTGGATTTTTGATTTAGCTCCCGGTAAGTTATTTTTGCACCATTGCAGATTACCGCATTATGGTCCGGTGTTTTCTCTACTTGTTGTTCAAAGAGCCGCGCCACCGTTTTGTCGCGTGGGTATTCGGTAAATGTATTATTAAACTGTTTTAATACAATTTCCCGTTCCGTTTCATCGATTAACTCGATATCTTTTATTTTTATTTCTTTACTGGTACTCACCTGTTTTAAAACTCTTAGATATGCCTTAAGAATGTTTTCTGCACTGCTTTCTTTGTATAAGTCACTACAGTACTCTAAAGCAATTTGATACTCATCGCCTATTTCTTCTACATGAAATGTCAAGTCAAACTTAGATATCGTATGTCCTGCTTGTACCGGTTCAGCATCTACACCAGATAACATTAGCTGCGCTTTTTCATTATTTTGCATTACAAGCATCACGTCAAACAATGGATTTCTTGACATATCTCTGATTACATTTACTTCCTCCACCAATGCCTCATAGGGGAACTCTTGATTTTCATATGCTTTTAGGCTTGTATCTTTTACTTCTGCCAATAACTGCTGATAACTTTTTTCTCGTTCCGGTTTCCCTCTCATTGCTAAGGTGTTTACGAACATTCCCAGCATTCCTTCTGTATCTCTGTGGGTCCTTCCACTAATCGGACTTCCGATAATGATATCTTGCTGGCGGCTGTATCTGCCAAGCAAAGCCATTGCAGAGGATAAAAATATCATATATTCGGTACTTTCTGTTTCCAAAGCCAACTTCTTTATCTTTTTAATATCTTCTTGACCGATAGACATTACTTTAATATTCCCACGGAAGCTTTGCTCCGATGGGCGAGGATAGTCAATCGGCATATCAAGAACAGGAATCTCATCAGCAAATACATTTTTCCAGTATTCCTTTTGTTCTGATACATCCTTATTTCGAATCCATTCACTGTAGTCTTTGTATTGCAAAGATAGTTTATCTAACTTTTCTCCATTGTATAGTTTTGTAAATTCATTCAAAAATATCCCTATGCTCATTCCATCCGAAATGATATGATGCATATCCAGTAGCAAAAGGCTGTCTGCTTTTCGTTTTATTAGTTTCATTCTGACTAAGGGACTTTGAGATAAATCAAATGGTGCTACAAATTCTTCGAACAGCTGGGCTTCTGAAGATTTCGTATCTTCTATACACCCGAACAATCCTTCCTCTAACTCTACCTCTGTTTCGGCTTTGATTTTTTGTTTTAGTTCCCCATCTTCTGTTACAAAGTCTGTTCTGAGTATTTCGTGACGCTCTATTAACATATGTAGGGCATTTTTAATCCGCTCTACATCCACAACTCCGACTAATCTAATCGCACCTGGCATGTTATATACGACACTTTGTTTATCAAGTTCCTGAATCAAATACGTTCTCTTTTGGCTGGATGACATTTTATAACTTTCCTGTCTTTCTGCCAGAGGTATTCCTTCATAAACACCACTCTGATTTCCTATTAACTCACTTAAATACTCAATGCTACCATTCGTAAGAATGCTTTTAAGTTCCAGGCGTATACCGGTTTTTTCTTCGATGCTATTTACTAAAATAGTCGCACGCAGCGAATGTCCGCCAAGCGCAAAGAAGTTATCTTTAATCCCTACTTTTTCCAGTCCTAAGACTTCTTTAAATGCTTCGCTTACCACTTGTTCCTGCTGATTTCGCGGAGCAATATACTCATTTCCTGTTTTCACTTCGATCTCAGGCAATGCCCTTTTATCCAGTTTTCCATTAATAGTCAATGGAAGTGTTACGATTTTCATCATGTAACTTGGGACCATATAGTTCGGCAGTTCTTGTGTTAAACAACCCCTTAAACTGTCAACCTCCACATCTTGCTCTGCTACGATATATGCATAGAGCCCTTTGTCACCGGTTTTATCTTCTTTTGCAATAACGACTGCTTCTTTTACCCCAGGATAATTTTTTAGGGCACTTTCTATTTCACCCAGTTCAATCCGGAACCCTCGTATTTTTATTTGTTCGTCTACTCTTCCTAAAAATTCGATATTGCCGTCATCTAACCATCGGCCAAGGTCTCCGCTCCGGTATAATCTGCCTTCACCAAAAGGATTATCAATAAACTTTTGATTTGTTAACTCTTGTTGATTTAAATAACCTCTTGCCAAACCTTCCCCGGCTATGCAGATTTCCCCTACCATACCAATTCCACAAAGCTGCAGATCATCCAATAAATATATCTTTTTATTGGTAATAGGTTTTCCTATTGGGACCTTGTTATATATCTTTTTACTATAAGACTTGTCCCAATGCGTTGCTACCACACCAATTTCAGTTGGTCCATATGAATTTATATATTGGCCGTTCTTGGACTTCTCTATTAAATCGATACTGCTTTCGGATCCTCCCACGATTACTATCCTGGCGTTTACATCACTCATATTTAAATAGTAATTAGGCGTTATCAATATCACAGAAATATTTTGGTTTTTACAATATTCTTCCAAAAGTTTAGGGTTATTGACTACATCATTACTGGGAATGTTTAATATGGCCCCGTGTAATAACGAGATTACCATTCCAAGTACCGAGGGATCAAAGATAAGGTTAGCAAACTGCAACACGTTATCATTATCATTTATATCAATATTATTGCTCACATAATTTTTCAGAGAAACAATTGATTGGTGCTCGATCAAAACCCCTTTCGGCTTACCTGTTGTACCTGATGTGTAAATTCCATACATCAAGTCTTCCGGTTTATTGATCTGATCCGGATTTTCTACAAGAGTACTCTCAAAAATTTTTTTATCACTTAAGTCGATTACATCCCCATCAATCCCCATGTTGGTTTTATAGGTTAATACCACTTTGGGATTACTATCCTTAATCATATAGTCAATTCTTTCTTTAGGATAGGTAGGATCTAAAGGTACATAGGCCCCTCCGGCTTTGATAGTTCCGTAGATACCGATGATTGACTCGATATTCCGTTCAGCTAAAATGCCAACAAAAGTATCTCTGGTTACCCCTTTTTCTCTTAATAAGTGGGCTAATTGATTGGATTTTTGATTTAGCTCCCAATAGGTTATTTTTTCACCTTGGCAGATCACTGCAATGTGATCCGGTGTTTTCTCTACTTGTTCTTCAAAGAGCTGTACCACTGTTTTGTCACGCGGGTATTCAGTAGGTGTATGATTAAACTCATTTAAAACAATTTCCCGTTCCGCTTCACTTATTAACTCGATGTCTTTTATTTTTATTCCTTTGTTGGTACTTACCTGTTTTAAAACTCTTAAATATGCCTTAAGGATGTTTTCTGCACTGCTTTCTTTATATAAGTCACTACAGTATTCTAACGTAACTTCATACTGATCGCCCACTTCTTCGATTTGAAAGGTTAAATCAAGCTTAGATATGGTGTGGCCTACTTGTAAGTGTTCTGCCTCCACACCGGACAACGTTAGCTGCGTTTTTTCGTTATTTTGCATTACAAGCATCACGTCAAACATTGGATTTCTTGACATGTCTCTGATTACATTGACTTCCTCTACCAATTCTTCATAGGGGAACTCTTGATTTTCATATGCTTTTAAGCTTGTATCTTTTACTTCTGCTAATAACTGTTCATAACTTTTTGTCCGCTCCGGCTTCCCTCTCATTGCTAAGGTGTTTACGAACATTCCCAACATTCCTTCTGTATCCCTGTGGGTCCTTCCGCTGATTGGGGTTCCTATAATAACATCTTGCTGGCGGCTGTATCTGCCCAGCAAAGCCATTGCAGAAGATAAAAACACCATATATTCGGTACTTTCTGTTTCCAGGGCCAACTTCTTTATGTTTTTTACATCTTCTTGACCAATGGACATTACCTTGATATTTCCGCGGAAGCTTTGTTCCGATGGACGGGGGTAATCGATTGGCATATCTAATACCGGTATCTCATCCGCAAATGCATTTTTCCAGTATTCCTTTTGCTCCGATACATCTTTTTTACGAATCCATTCGCTATAGTCTTTGTATTGCAAGGTTAGTTTATCTAATCTTTCTCCGTTGTACCGCTTTGAAAACTCATTTAAAAATATTCCCAGACTCATTCCATCTGAAATGATATGATGCATGTCCAGCAAAAACAGGCTGTTCTCTTTTCGTTTTATTAGTTTCATTCTTACTAATGGACCTTCAGATAAATCAAATGGAACTAAAAGTCCTTCGATCAGCTGCTCCTCGGTACATTCCATATCTTCTATGTACTCGAAATCTACCACTGTATCCGCGTTGATTTTTTGCTTTAGTTGTCCATTTTCTGTTATAAAATTTGTTCTGAGTATTTCGTGACGCTCTACTAACGTACTTAGAGTCTTTTTAATCCGCTCTACATCCACGTCGCCAATTAATTTAATCGTACTGGGCATGTTGTATGCAACACTTTGTTGGTCAAGCTGCTGGATCAAATATGTTCTCTTTTGGCTGGATGACATTGGATAACTTTCCTGTCTTTCTGCCAAAGGTATTCCCTTATAAACGCCATGCTGATTTCCTATTAGCTTACTTAAATACTCAATACTACCATTGGTAAGGATACTTTTGAGATCCAGACGTATACCGGTTTTTTCTTCGATGCTATTTACCAAAATAGTTGCGCGCAGTGAATGTCCGCCAAGCGCAAAAAAATTATCTTTAACCCCTACTTTTTCCACTCCTAATACTTCTGTAAATGCTTCACTTACTATTACTTCCTGTGCATTTCGTGGAGCAATATACTCATTTCCTGTTTTCACTTCTATTTCAGGTAAGGCTCTTCGATCTAGTTTGCCGTTAATGGTCAATGGGATTGCTTCGATTTTCATCATGTAGCTTGGGATCATGTACTCCGGCAGTTCTTTTGTTAAATTATCCCTTAAACTGTCAATCTCTACATCTTGATCTGCTACGATATAAACATAGATACCTTTGTCACCGGTCTTATCTTTTTTTACGATAACGGCTGCTTCTTTTACACCGGGTTGATTCTTTAATGCACTTTCTATTTCACCCAGTTCTATCCGGAAACCTCGTATTTTTACTTGTTCATCTATTCTTCCTAAAAATTCGATACAACCGTCTTCTAACCATCTGCCAAGGTCTCCGCTTCGGTATAACTTACCTTCACCAAAAGGATTATCAATAAACTTTTCTTTTGTTAACTCTTCTTGATTTAGGTAACCCCTCGCCAAACCTTCTCCGGCTATGAGAATTTCCCCTACCATACCAATTCCACATAGGTTCATACCGTCTGTTATGTAAACTTTTGTATTGCTGATTGGGCGTCCTATCGGAATGTTATGTGTTACGGACTGGATTCGATGGGTTGCTGTAAATGTGGTACTTTCAGTTGGGCCATATCCATTGATAAGATTTGTTTTTTTCCTATCTGCCACTTGTTTTATGTGTCCTTCAGATAATCGTTCCCCACCTACTAACACATTTTTTACACTATCAAAGATCGCCTTTTCCGAATCTACCATTTGATTAAATAACGTAGCAGTTACCCATATGGTATTTATTTCATATTCTTTTATTTTAGACATAAACGTATTGCTATTTGTTAAATCTTCAACATTTATTAGTGCTAATTGTCCGCCATTAAGAAGTGAGCCAAATATTTCAAAAGTAGAAGCATCAAAAGACAACGAACCGGTTTGTAGTATTTTGGTATTCTCATTTAATTCCACATAGTCGGTATTCTTAACTAACCGTACTACATTCCTATGCTCGATCATAACTCCTTTAGGTTTGCCCGTTGTACCTGATGTGTAGATTACATAGATCAGATCTTCCGGCTTGTTTACTATCGTTGGATTATCTATAAAGTTGTTTTTATAAAGTTTCTCATCACTTAAGTCAATTACTTCTATATCAGTTTCTAAACTGGTTTTATAAGTTAATACTGCTTTAGGGGCACTATCTTCCAGCATATAGTTGATTCTATCTTTTGGATATTTAGGATCTACCGGCAGATAAGCTCCTCCGGCTTTGATAATGCCATAGATACCTACAATTGTTTCAATATTGCGTTCCGCTAAAATAGCAACAAAAGTATCTCTGGTTACCCCTTTTTCTCTTAATATATGAGCTAACTGATTGGATTTTTCGTTTAACTCCCGGTAGGTCATTTTTGCACCATCGCAGATTACTGCAGTGTGGTCCGGCGTTTTCTCTACTTGTTCTTCAAAGAGCTGCGCCACTGTTTTATTACGGGGGTATTCGGTAAATGTATCATTAAACTCTTTTAATACGATTTCCCGTTCCGCTTCATTTATTAACTCGATGTCTTTTATTTTTATTTCTTTGTTGGTACTCACCTGTTTTAAAACTCTTAGATACGCCTTAAGGATGTTTTCTGCACTGCTTTCTTTGTATAAATCACTACAGTACTCTAAAGTAATTTGATACTCATCACCCGCTTCTTCGATTTGAAAGGTTAAGTCAAATTTAGCTGTGGAGCGACTTACTGGTAGATGTTCTGCTTCTATACCCGATAATGTTAGCTGCGCTTTTTCATTATTTTGCATCACAAGCATCACGTCAAACAATGGATTTCTTGACATGTCTCTGATTACGTTTACTTCCTCTACCAATTCTTCATAAGGAAACTCTTGATTTTCATATGCTTTTAGACTTGTATCTTTTACTTCTGCTAATAACTGTTCATAACTTTTTGCTCGTTCCGGTTTCCCTCTCATTGCTAAGGTATTTACAAACATCCCTAACATACCTTCTGTATCTCTGTGGGTCCTTCCACTGATCGCACTTCCTATAATGATATCTTCCTGGCGGCTGTACCTACCAAGCAAAACCATCGCAGAGGATAAAAATACCATATATTCGGTACTTCCCATTTCCAAAGCTAACTTTTTTATGTTTCTGATATCTTCTTGACCAATAGTCATTGCTTTGATATTGCCACGGAAACTTTGTTCCGATGGGCGGGGATAATCCACCGGCATATCTAACACCGGTACCTCATCTGCGAATACATTCCTCCAATATTCCTTTTGTTCTGACACATCTTTTTTACGAATCCATTCACTGTAATCTTTGTATTGCAAAGATAATTTATCTAATTCTTGGCCGTTGTATAACATTGAAAATTCATTTAAAAATATTCCTATACTCATTCCGTCCGAAACGATATGATGCATGTCCAACATCAGAAAGCTGTCTTCTTTTCTTTTAACCAGTTTCATTCTTACTAATGGACTTTGATCTAGTTCAAATGGTACTAAAAATCCTTCAATCAGCTCAGCTTCTGAAGTTTCCATATCTTCTATGGATTCAAGCTCTACTTTTGCTTCCGCTCTAATCCTTTGTTTCAGTTGCCCATTTTCTGTAATAAAATCTGTTCTAAGTATTTCGTGACGCTCCACTAACATATTCAGAGCATTTTTAATCCGCTCTACATCAACAGCCCCAGTCAATTTAATTACAGTGGGTTCATTATATGCCACACTTTGCTTATCAAGCTCCTGAATCAAATACGTTCTCTTTTGGCTGGATGACATTTCATAACTTTCCAGTCTTTCTGCCAAAGGTATTCCTTCATAAGCTCCATGATTATGCTCTATTAACTTACTTAAATACTCAATATTACCATTCGTAAGGACACTTTTAAGTTCCAGACGTATACCGGTTTTTTCTTCAATGCTATTTACTAAAATTGTTGCACGCAGCGAATGTCCGCCAAGCGCAAAGAAGTTATCTTTAACCCCCACTTTTTCCAGTCCTAAGACTTCTTTAAATGCTTCACTTACTAATTCCTCCTGCTGGTTTCGTGGAGCAATATACTCATTTCCTGTTTTTATTTCGATTTCAGGTAATGCTTTTTTATCCAGCTTGCCGTTAATAGTTAATGGGAGTGCTTCGATTTTCATTATGTAACCTGGGATCATGTACTCTGGCAGCTCTTGTGTTAAACTATCTCTTAAGCTGTCAATTTCTACATCTTTCTCTGCTACGATATATGCATAGAGCCCTTTGTCACCGGTTTTATCTTCTTTTGCGATAACGGCTGCTTCTTTTACCCCAAGATGATTCTTTAGTGCACTTTCTATTTCACCCAGTTCAATCCGAAAGCCTCGTATTTTTACCTGTTCGTCTATCCTTCCTAAAAATTCGATATTGCCGTCATCTAACCATCGGCCAAGATCTCCGCTTCGGTATAATCTGCCTTCACCAAAAGGATTATCGATAAACTTTTCTTTTGTTAACTCTTCTTGGTTTAGGTAGCCTCTCGCTAAACCTTCACCGGCTATGCATATTTCCCCTACTATACCGATTCCACAGAGCTGCATATCATCTAATATATATATTTCTTTATTAGTAATAGGTTTTCCTATTGGTACCTTATTATTTATCTTTTTGCTGTAAGATTTGTCCCAATGCGTTGCTACCACACCCGTCTCGGTTGGACCATATGAATTTATATATTTGCTATTTTTTGATTTCTCTAATAAATCCTTACTGCTCTCCGATCCGCCTACGATTACCATCCTGGCATTAACATCACCCATGTTTAAATAGTAATTGGGAGTTATCAAGACGACAGATATATTTTGGTCTCTACAGTACTCTTCTAAAATTGGGGGGTTATGCACTACTTCATCACTAGGAATGTTTAATATTCCCCCATGTAATAGTGATATTACCATTCCGAGTACCGAAGGATCAAAGATAAAATTAGCAAACTGCAACACGTTATCATTATCATTTATTTTAAGACTACTGCTCACGTAATTTTTCAGCGAAACTACTGATTGATGTTCGATCATAACCCCTTTGGGCTTACCCGTTGTACCTGATGTGTAGATTACATAGATCAGATCTTCCGGCTTGTTAACATTTACAGGACTATCTATAAAGTTGTTTTTATAAAGTCTCTCATCACTTAAGTCGATTACTTCTATGTCAGTTTCTAAACTGGTTTTATAAGTTAATACTACTTTAGGAGCGCTATCTTTCAGCATATAGTTGATTCTTTCTTTTGGATAGGCAGGATCTACCGGCACATACGCCCCTCCGGCTTTGATAATTCCGTGGATACCTATAATTGACTCAATATTGCGTTTTGCTAAAATAGCAACAGAAGTATCTCTGGTTACCCCTTTTTCTCTTAATAGGTGAGCTAATTGATTGGATTTTTGATTTAGCTCCCGATAGGTTATTTTTGCACCCTCGCAGATCACCGCAATGTGATCCGGTGTTTTCTCTACTTGTTCCTCAAAGAGCTGTACCACTGTTTTGTCACGCGGGTATTCGGTAAATGTATGATTAAACTCTTTTAATACGATTTCCCGTTCTGCTTCATTTATTAGCTCGATGTCTTTTATTTTTATTTCTTTGTTAGTACTCACCTGTTTTAAAACTCTTAGATATGCCTTAAGGATGTTTTCTGCACTGCTTTCTTTGAATAAGTCACTACAATATTCTAACGTAATTTCATACTGGTCGAGCATTTCTTCTATATAAAACGTTAAGTCAAATTTAGAAGTCATATTGCTTAATTGTACATTTTCTGATTCTACATCAGATAACTTCAGCTGTGCTTTTTCATTATTCTGCATCACAAGCATCACGTCAAACAATGGATTTCTTGACATGTCTCTTACTACGTTTACTTCCTCTACCAACTCTTCATAGGGGAATTCTTGATTTTCATATACCTTTAGGCTTGTATCTTTTACTTCTGCTAATAACTGTTCATAACTTTTAGATCTTTCCGGTTTCCCCCTCATTGCTAAGGTATTAACGAACATACCCAACATATCTTGCGTATCTCTGTGGGTCCTTCCGCTGATTGGACTTCCTATAATGATATCTTCCTGGCGGCTGTATCTGCCCAGCAAAGCCATTGCGGAAGATAAAAACACCATATATTCCGTACTACCTGTTTCTAAGGCCAACTTCTTTATGTTTTTTACATCTTCTTGACCAATAGACATTGCTTTGGTATTGCCGCGGAAACTTTGTTCCGATGAGCGGGGATAATCCACCGGCATATCAAGCATCGGTACCTCATCTGCGAACACATTTCTCCAGTATTCCTTTTGTTCCGACACATCTTTCTTTCGAACCCATTCGCTGTAGTCTTTGTATTGCAAAGGTAATTTATCTAATACTTCTCCGTTGTAAAGCTTTGAAAATTCATTTAAAAATATCCTTATACTCATCCCATCTGAAATGATATGATGCATGTCCAGCAACAGCAGGCTGTTCTCTTTTCGTTTTATTAGTTTCATTCTTACTAATGGACCTTGATCTAGTTCAAATGGTACTACAAATCTTTCGATCAGCTCGGCTTCTGAAGATTCCCTATCTTCTATACACTCAAACTCTGCCTCTGTCTTTTCTTTGATTCTTTGTTTCAATTGCCCATTTTCTGTTACAAAATTTGTTCTGAGTATTTCGTGACGCTCCACTAAAGTATTCAGAGCCTTTTTAATCCGCTCTACATCCACATTGCCAATTAATTTAATTGCACTGGGCATGTTATAGGCAACACTTTGCTGATCAAGCTGCTGGATCAAATGCATTCTCTTTTGGCTGGATGACATTAGATAACTTTCCTGTCTTTCTGCTAAAGGTATTCCTTCATAAGTTATGTTGTACTTCATAGTTTACTCCCTCCCTATTTGGTCAATTATTTAATAATTAGAGAATCATCAATACAGACACTCACCTTTTTTGTTCTGGTAATTATATTTATAGCACAAGATATTTATAAAATTGTTACTTGTATTAATTTTCCGTTATTTTTGTTACATTTTATAAATTCGTACATTTTTTACTAACAGCAATGAATATTGCCCAGTGTCATACTTTACGTAACGCAACTAACCACCAGAATAATAAGCTGACTTCAATAGCAAATATAATCTCCACTTTGCTACTGTTAAAAATTTAATACATATACTAAGTCATCGAAAATGAGAGTGATTCCGTCAAAATCACTCTCCACTTCATGATAAAACAATGTTAGCTATCCGAATCATAATATTTGTGAATTCACCCTTCTTTTGTAAATAAAAAAACTACACCTAAATATCTTTAAGTGTAGTACAAAACAATCATTCAATTTCTAAATTGTGTTAATTCACCGTCTTCTTTGTTATTTTTTGTGGCATAATCCATAATCTGATATTTATGAATCCTATATTTGGGGGAAAAGCACAGGCCGAATAGATTTCTACATCAGATCCGATCCTTCCAGATATGGTTTCCCAGCTTCATCCACCAGCCTTATCCACTGCCTGCTTTCCATCTCCGAGAAATTCTATCTCATCCCATATTTCATCACCGATCAGAAGCATTTTGTCCAGATAATCATTGACCGTATTATACATAATTCTTATGAAGTTATGATTGACGGCCGTTATCTATGAGAGAACTGGGTGCTCTGAATTAGGTTCTTCCGCTAAATTCCGTGATTTGGAAATTTTCATTTGAAGAATCACGCATTAATGTAGCTTCTGGCGATTCGAAATCCAAGAAAACGGGCATTTACGAAAGAACCCTATTGCATTGAAATACTCAAAAAAGTCCGCTGTTATATTTTAAACACCCGGACCGCACCTCTTTTAACGATTTAAGTCTTTAAAAATTTCTGCTTTTTCTCTGAGACAGCAATTAACAGACAGTGAATGCATTCCAGCATTGCAGTACAAAAAAATGCCATAAATATACCATAAGATCCCGTTTTAAACCCTAAAGCATAAAAAACAAAAAATAAGATATACAAAAAAGCACCCTTTTTCTGCAGAGTTTGTTCCGGTTCCCTGAAATGTTTTATTAGGATCAGCAACAGGAAAAGAAAACTCTGCAGGACTAGAAACATATATATCGGTACAAAATCCAATACCATTTTTTTCATATAATATACTAGAGCACATATCAAAGCGGTCCACCAAACACAAGATATCCTGCTCTTTGAATGAAAACTTCCATAACTGCCCCTGATTTCTATGTAGGAAAAATAAAATACCACAGTGTATAAAATTTCATGTATCATGGAAGCAGCCATGAATAAAATCAACGTAAATAAAATCTTTTGTATCAATGCCCTTATACCATATGCATAAATTCTCTTATCGCAATCAGCTACTACTCCATACTTTAACATTTTTTCAATGAAAAAATCAGATATCCGTACCATATTTATCTTCCTGTTTCATAAAACGGTAAAATTCTTCCGGTAGTTCTTCCTGATAGGCAAACCATGCACACTTCTTACTGGATCCTACTGTAGTTGCCAATGCCATATGCGCGAATAAATCTAATAAAAATCACATATTCATCCTCCTTAAAAAAATAGTGTTACAGATATTATACTTCTATTTATTATATGAATATGTGATTGTATTAATTACTACTTTTTCTTGTCATATTTTTTTCTAATGACCAAAGATTCGCTTCCAGTATCAAAGAATCATCCTCTGCCTTGTACTCATAGTCGCCATGATTCATTTATTCTTTTTGCAATGCTCTTTTACCGGTATTCGAGTACCTATATTTAAGCACGGATATTCGAGTACTCTCCTATTCGTAACCAGATTATAAATTCAGATTTCTTTTATACTTTAATGACAATACAATGGTCTGTCCAGAGACAGGCAAAAAGTATAGCAATTTGGTGACAGCTTATGAAATCATTAACAATACTTATTAAATTCTTCGTATCCAAGATCAAACGCTTTTAAATTAACATCTATCAGACGTTGCGGAACATTCTCCCTGACCGCCTCATACCAGGTTTCTTTTTCGATGCCGGAGATTGCCGCCATGGCACCTATTATGACTGCATTTACAGTCTTAATGCTGCCCGCTTTTTGTGCATATTCCAGAGCATCCAGAGGATAAAATTGGATTGGTAATTCGTTTAGCCTTTCCCTGATCTGTTCGGGGTATGGTGCGGAACCAGTGATAACCGACATCGGATCAATCTTTTGCGTGCTTGTAATTAACACCCCGTTTCTTTTTAGCCAATCTGCATAACGGGCGCCTTCCAACCATTCGAATGCCAGAATAAAATCGGCACTTCCCTTTTCTATGATTGGTGAATATATCTTTTTGTCAAATCTGACATGTGTGATCACACTTCCCCCTCTTTGGGACATGCCATGGACTTCCGACACCTTAACATCCAAACCATTTTTTCGAGCCAGCGTACCGAGTATTCTGCTTGCCAGTAAAGCTCCCTGTCCGCCGACGGCTGATATTAAAATATTCATAATCTGTTATCTCCTGTTGACACTATTTGTTTAATTGCATTAAAACTACTTACCTGAGAACAAAGTGCACATCCGATGCACAAAGCCCGATTTATTTCAGCCGCATTGTTTTTAAATGAGATAGCAGGACAGCCGAGCTTTAAACAAGCCTTACACCCCTTGCAATCTATTACTTTCAGCGTCTGTGTCGTGTACGCATCCCGGCTTAATAATACACATGGCCTTTTCGTAATAATAAGCGAAGGCTCCTCTGCCTGTGTTTCTCCTCTAATTATTTTTTCTAAACCAATGATGTCATAAGCATCCACTGTCTGAACCCTTTTGATGCCGATCACTCTTGCCAATGCCTGAAAATCAACTGCTTCACTTTTCTTACCCTGAATCGTATAACCAGTTCCAGGGTGATCCTGATTCCCGGTCATGGCCGTTGTTGAATTGTCCAACAAAATAACCGTAACATTTCCTTGGTTGTAAACAACATCAATCAACGCTGTTATACCGGAATGGACAAAAGTAGAGTCGCCAATCACCGCAACTGATTTTTTAGCGAAATCTTTTCCTCTGGCTTTCTCAAATCCAAATGCCATGCCGATACTCGCACCCATACAAATTGAAGTATCCATGGCACTCAAGGGAGGAAAAGCGGCCAGCGTATAACATCCGATATCCCCCGATACATGCAGCTTTAACTTTTTTAGTACATAAAACACACCTCTGTGACGACAGCCCGGACATAGTACCGGTGGTCTGGCAGGAATATCTTTTGCCAGCTCCGTATCAATTCTCTGAATAGTTTCTCCGGATATGGATTTACGGACAATTTCTGTATTCAATTCTCCAATGGCAGGAAGAACAGTCTTGCCGATCACTTCTAATCCCCATGCTTTAATCTTTTCTTCAAATATAGGTTCCAGTTCTTCAACGACATAAACTTTTCCACATCTTTTTACAAACTCACTTATTTTTTCTTTGGGTAAAGGATAAGACATCCCCAATTTGAAAACGGAAGCTTCCGGAAATGCTTCTTTTGAATATTGATAAGCAATTCCACTGGTGATGATACCCAGCTCCAGATTTTGATATACCACCTGATTTAATTCTGTTACCTACTCTTTGGTAGTGTAAAGTTTTACACCCCGATTTTTTTTAAAAACCTTGTATTTTCAAGGGATTACACCACTTTTGAAAATAAAAAAGCAATGCCCCCCCCTTTTGAAGTATAATTAAGTCACCACAACATAATCATCACCACAAGAAAGGGGTCATTGCTATGGACAACATTATACTCCATTTACTCACTATCATTCAAGTACAATACCAACAAATCTGCTGG
>Ga0153938_1000107_pt1 | contig 29685 bp, 22 predicted proteins | sample TSNY022MetaG_FD_104740 | JGI IMG/M metagenome (GOLD analysis project Ga0153938, IMG submission 104740) | Attine ant fungus gardens microbial communities from New Jersey, USA - TSNJ022 MetaG | ecosystem: Host-associated > Fungi > Mycelium > Unclassified | place: USA:New Jersey: Brendan T. Byrne... | reverse complement strand
TTGCGAGAGCTTCAGATGGATCTCGACATTGTAACCGGAGCAGGGTTTGATATTATGGACTCCAGCGACGAGGAAGATATTGAATTTCATGTCAGTATTCCTCATAGTACTGTGACTAGAATTCCTGAAGGCGTGGCTTTTGACATTGCCCGGCACAGAGTCCTTCACACACATTCTTCCCAGTTTCTCTCCTGTCAGAAGCAATGCCAACGCCAAAGGGTATTGGAAGCATCATGTGATCAAGAACACCCTGCTACGCTCTGTGAAGGGTGTCATACCCCTACATCTCCTTCGTTTCTAGAACCATTGTCGGAGCCGGTGAATCTAGCGACTTCTATCTCTGTCCCTCCATCTTCTATGTCGTCTATTCCGGTGCCTTGTCCTGCCACTCTACTGGCGATTCCATCGGAATACGCAGTAGAGGACCCCATGAATCAGATCAGCCCCCTCTGCGTGGCAAAAAACGCATTCAAAACACCATTTCGTTCTCTCTCACGAGCTTCATCACACGATCTTGAGCCTGCTGATGGCTCGGAATTAGTGCCCATCCCGTGTAATGCGTCAGTGAATGATATGGGTAAGCTTGTCGCCGGAATGGACACAGTGCGGCTAGGAGAGGACAGGAGGGAGGAGTTTACTCTTGCAATGGATTTGCCGTCAAAGCTGCCGAAGTCGAGCGAGGTGGATTTTGCAGCCATAGGCCAGACTAGAGTCTTCAAAGGACATACCAAAGGTGAAATAGACCTATACGGGCTACATGATGTGGCAAATCCTGATAACATGGTGCGGTCGTGGGAGAAGTTCCAGGTTTAATCTATCCTAATGCTAATTTGCGAGCCAAAGGATGGCCAAGGGAGGGCCGATTTACTTGAGAAAAGGAATTCGGCCTCTGAACTTCCGATATGATTTCATTTGATGCCACTTGATAGTGTATCTTCTGGTGGACTTTTTGGACTGCCATTCTATCATTCATACTGCTCCATTCAGCTGCGTTACAAGTATCACTCGGGACCAGCCATTCAATCATCTGTCTGTCGATTTGCGATCTCTAATTGCCCTTGCTCACCATACTATCTATACCCGCTCTTTGTGGCATCAGTATCCTCTCATTCTTATTATCTATCATCCCTCTAATCCTTTCTTGCATTGTGTTCACTGTTGGGCTCAAGTACAGTGATTACAGTTTTTTTTTCAGTCGTAGCAATCATACTCCCAGTATTTTCTGGTCATTTTTTTTGTCATTCATATCCAAAGGCATTTGATGTGGACAGCACTTTCATTCTTTCCTGCTGTGCAATTGTCGTAAAACGTAGATACCCCGCATGATATCCATACGCGGGCGCTTACTAGCTGCTCGTTCATTACTCTTGATCTTCACTGTACACATTCCTTTTTCGAATACTGCATGTACTGATAATGACAGATGCTGAAATTGCATAACCTGTGTATTTTTTGAGTTGATAAGTTGAGTTCCTAATCCTTGCCTTCATGGCTGTTGAGGGCCCAATATATCTTGGTCTATGATCCAGAGCCAAGTAACAACTCTTCGAGACATTCTATTTTGATCAAAATCACATTTTCATCACGGCCATAAATCTAAGTCTTCGCATGAAAAGCTCTGTGGACCCAAGTGGTTAGAGTGGTTATGCAGACCCCCACACAATTGAAAAGCAGTGAGAGCACCCTTATTGTTGTTTTGAGGTGAACGCGCCGTTCGTCGCACGCTGGCCGATCACCACAAGAAGATAAGATGATATCAGGTTAGTGAATATAGTGTTCTAAAATTAAACCATTACTTCTCTTGATTTCCGCTTTTTCGCCTACGAAGCCATCCAGATACAATGAGTGATCCAACCGAATTAGCAGACTTGATTATCCGAGTATTTGCATGCTATACAGATGTGGGCAGGGTTGTTGACCCAGCTATTAATTCTAATAACAAAATTAGCAGAATTCAATTCACCAGACAGAAATTGCGTACCTCTGGTATCCTAAAGATGGCGATCTCCTATATAGCAGTCATGGAATAAATTCCCGCAACGTAAGGAATCAGAAGGCAAACCTGCTGCTTAAAGTAACGACGGTTTCTCTCATCTATCAAAACCAAATTTGGGTAGTATAGTGTGCTGAACTTCTGTCTGGCATCACGAAATGTCGGAGTGAAATCAAACTCTCCCAAGGATAACTGTATGGGTATTGTTTCACCTATGACCGTTTCAACACCTCGTCAAATAAAGATGGCTAGCATGGGCTAACCTCGTACAGGCGCGCCATCCACGACCTCGAATTTCATGATAGTCTCGCTTTCGCTATATTGGTTAGGTGGTGCACTGGTGGTTTCACACCAAATAATAGACACAAAAGTAGACCTTTCCAACTATCACGCCCTTCAAATTTATTCGTTGATGCAGCTAAAGAGAGTATAAATGCGTAATTGGACTTGTTATGCTCGAACCCGATATACAAGTTCGTCGCGATATCGACACTCGTATAAAATCTGGGTAAGCGGTAAGCCCTCGAAGATCAGCGCAAGAAGCCGAGTGGACACACCTCAGCTTGAGAATGATCCCCTGATAGCTGTTGTATTGCTTCTCCACATTTTTGAAGTTGAATTTGTATGTCTGCGCCTGCCATATTTCCCCCGGTGCTGCCGGTTCCTGTGACAATGACAAGAATTCATGGTGATGTCATTGATCATAGAAAAAACTGTCCAGCAGCATAGATGGGCTGCTCTGTATAAAGTGGAGCAACTTGTACTACCGATACTATCAAAAAAAACTCGACCTTGAACCCTTATGAACTAAGTATCGAAACCTAAGGAGATCATCTATGAGACCGCACCAGATTTCCCAATTATGCAATGACCGTCCCAGTGACGGAATCACCATCCTAGTAAACTGGACAAGGTATTACTTTCTCTTTCTGTCTTCATCCCAATCTGTTTGTGTGCATCTTCTCCCTCCAGTTCAATATCTGCGTCCATCAACGACGAAAAGAAGAACGCTGTCATTGATCGGAAAGAATCTCCACGGGAAAAATGTAAGAAAAGACTAGTTATAAGATATCGTCAACCTCAGGATATGGAGAATCTATGTAGACAGTCGTTGCACTGCAGAGGATTAGACTGAGCATGTGACAAACATCGTCACTAACACAGCCAGCCGGCAAGTAGCTACCCACACTGGCTTTGTACTGACTTCGTTTTCACTGGAGTATGAATAAGGACAGATCAATGGCAAGACACTCTGCTTTCTGAAACCGACATTCTGATTATGTTCAAGTTCTGCTACCTAGGGAACTTGCGGGTCACACTAGTAGATAAGTATTCTCAGTAGAGCCGTTCGACAACTCGCTCGACAAGTTTCATCATGGCTTGAGCCCTTTGCTGACCGACTGCGAGAACTTCTGCATGAGTAACTACCTGAGAAGGTGGAGGAGCTATCGGTTTGCCCGCCAACTGCTTTATTTTAATTATCAATTTGGAACAGGGTGATAAAAACCTGACCTCGGCTTGAACTTCTTCTTTGATACTCCAATACGAAGGAGGGATAACAACAAGATTTGTAACAAGGGTGAGCACCAGCACTTCCATACCTTCGTCTTTGGCCACAACAACTTCTGGTACAGTGCTCATGCCTACTACATCTGCACCAGCATCTCGAAGGAAACGTCCCTCGGCCGGAGTCTCGTAAGTCGGTCCACCGACCCAGGCATAAGTACCTTCTTGCACAGCAGAACTCTCAAAAGAAAGTTCAAAAAATGCTTGGAAAGCAAAGCGGCGAAGCTTTGGAGAGTAAGCATCAGAGAGAGGAAGAAAACGTTGATGATTGGGTGACGTCAATGGTCCAAGGAGGGGATTTGTTCCAGCCAAGTTCGGAAGAGCGAGATGATCGCGAATAACGACAACTGATTAAGATTACCTTGATAAAGACGTCAACCAGGGATGGAGTCAATTACTCACTTGTTCCAACAGGTATATCTGGATTCAGAGATCCGGCAGCATTAGTCACTAAAAGGACAATCAGACACGTTGAGGGCTGTCTGGGAAGTACTCACTGATGACTTCTTTGACGCCCAGACTGGCTATAACACGAATGGGGTATACGACTGTGGATAGCGGGTGTCCTTCATAATAATGAAACTTTTTGGTCATCAGTAAAAAGTCTGAACTGGGACCTCAAATATTTACTCTTCCAAGCATAGCAACAACAGGGACTTTATTTTTACCCAAAAACCCAACCGCTAGTTCACTGCGATGCCCTGCAACTGTACTCAAAAGCTCAACCAGACAGCCCCAGATAGATACGATGATTTTTGCTATTACCTGTGCTCGTTCCAAAGCCAGGGATTGTTTTGTACTGTATTATGTGTACATCTTGAATACTGTCACCAAGTTCGCTCAGGCCAGAGCCGCACACGATCCCAACTCGAGGGTAATGACACTCAGGCGGCAACTGAGATCTTATCGAATCAATTGCCGCAGTGATATCAGTGGTCATGATTGCGGGTCAGGAGATTCAGTAATTGGGACGATGAAGCAGCTAGATGAATGAAGAATGGACTCTGTCGATTAAATGAGCTAGACAATAGAGAGGTTCCAATATCGTCAATTTTGGATATCTCAATACTGGACTAGCACTGCCACTGGATAGTAACGACTATTGATGGTAGAATTAGCACTTATCAATCGCGATAATCAAGTCCAAGAGACAGACCCCCCAAGTACAGCTGCATGACTATCTAGACCCCAGTTTCAGAGGTGACGAATCAGTATTTATCATCTGTCTGACTACCTATGAAAGCTTTCGTGCGCTTAACTCGGATAAAACTAGGGAGTCAATAAAAACCTATTCCGGTCCAACAAGAAAAACAGGTGCAAGATATAAAGCTAGAAAAAAAGGGGTACAAGACGGGGAACAGCCAGCCACCGACATCCTTACATCAAATGTGGCAGATGTTTGATCTCCTTATCAATCGAGAAACTATACATTCTTTCATGCTTTATATCATTGCATCATTCAAGTAAATTCTTTCTTCTCATTTGTGTCACTCTTCACAGAATTATGTACGTCCTGGAGGCATGATATCACTATCGTAGAAAGTGGACAAGACACGGGAAGAGGACACCAAAATTGTATCCTCGATCCTCATCCCCCTCCTAACTGCGTTGTTGGCCTAGGTATTGCTGTGCAATGACCAGCCCGCGGAACCGACTGAAAGACTGATCGAACGAGCGATCCCCTCCCTTTTTGTAAATGAGAGATGTGAATTCTGTAAAAGGGATTTGCCGGTACCATCGATCAAGATCACAGGTTTTTCGACGGTTTGGTATGAAGTTTGGTACAGATAAATTCTTTCTCTCGAGTACATACGACGAAATAAAAAGGAATTTTGATTGTTCGGGTTCACTTTTTTCTGAGTTTTCGCGAATCAGGTCGAAAGACGGTGGGTAAATTTTATTTTATATTTTAATAAATGTACATGAACTGGTTCGTGTATTTTCCTTCTCCAACATAGTCCGAGGAGGCGAGTTGCAAAGGTGATCTTTAAATGGCGTTTCATATGTGCGTGTGCGTGTGTACGTGGGCGCATGTGTGTGTGTGCTGTGCGTGTCACCAACAGAATCGCATCGAGGGAGAGAAGATGATGTGATAAAGAAGCACACAAAGTCAACATCATCACATACACATGTTTGCTCGTATGTCAAAATGTGACCTTATGATCCAATCCCATACATCCATATTTCCTTTTTCCATCAATCGAGGGCTCCGCTCTTCTCTTCTCTCGTCGTTCGAGTCCTTTTTCTGGAGTTATCGGAGCTAACGGTGGGAAAATGATAGTTAGTTTAACGAACAGTCTAATTGATGACTTGGTTCTTTGTGAATGAGATGATCAACCCCTAGGTAGGCACCGTTCCTCCCAGTTGATTAATGTCTTTCCTTTCCATTTATGTGTCTTTTTTCCCCTGTCTCCCTCTTTTTCTCTCTCGGAGAAGATTTTCTAATCTAATATTAGGAGGAAGAGGAGAAGGAACACGAGCTGGTCCCTCCTTTTTCTCAGAAGTAAGTGTCCTGTCCAACTTGTTATTTTTGACCTCTTGACAAAAGTCCAAGGATCACTTGGCTCCAACGATTCTTAATCATGGCCGATCGCCTCAGGTTAAACGACTGATCATCAGGTCTTTTTTCTAAAAAAAATAGAAATCTTCAGTTCTTGATCTTGTCAAGAAGACAGACAGAGACAGACAGAGACAGGCGCCAGAACCTGTCCTTTTTTACTCCCAGCTCAGCAGGAGAACCCGATCAGAATTCGAAAACTTTTGGGGTTGATCAACTCAATTGAAAAAATAGTGCATGTGCAAAAGATGCACAGGCGGTTCCGTAGAATTCCAAATCACCCTTTAATTTTTCTTTCTGTAAAGCTTTTTTTGGGGAAGGACTGGTTTAATCAGCATCTCTAGATTCATCATGATCTTCTATCGAGTAATTTTGGCTCAAGTGCGAAAGTCATTTTCGCACTCAAAAAATAATGTGCACTTTGCTCAACCCATAATAACCAGCTTATAACTCTCTTGTTTGAGCTACTTCTGATCTACAATGCGATCAGGGAGGAGTATGAAATACAATGTGCAAGGTCAGGGGCAAACTTTAAATTGTTACTTCCCAATCTAAAAATAAAAGCTCATTGCCTTATTTGGCCATTGTTCTCAAATGAAACCGTCAAACTCATCTGGATTCACACACAACAAATCACACACATACAAGTTTCACAATGAATTATGATTCAGAATTGTTGCCGACATTGTCAAGAAAGCAAAAAATACTGATACGAAACATCAACCCCCAAAAAATTAAACCATCAAAAAAATGATTTTATCGTCATACAAAACTTAACAATACCCCACTTTTTTTGTAGAAAAAAAAACAAACATCAGTTCAATAACCCAGCTATCCAATAACATAATACCCACCACACGTTTCCACAGACTCATTACCATGATTATAATACATGCCGCTCATATTTGAGGGTTGTTGGTGGCGAAGATGTTGCTGATGGTGATAATTATACCCTCCACATCCATCCGCCGCCGCCGTAGAACCAAGTTGAGATAATGTCGAAAAATCATTCCAAAGCTGCGGTTGAACCTGCACCTGTTGTAGCTGAGATCCTATCTTTGAATAATACTGTGATTGCGGAGGTGACCATGCTTGATGATTCAAACGCTGATACTGAGCACCTTGGGACGACGAAGACGAGGATGATGAGGATGACGACAGATGTTCACACCCAAACCCACCACTACTCGGCGATCCAAATCCAGTCGAATAAACCTGAGGCAACACACTCGTAGAAAGTGTCCCACTGAACTGTCCTCTTTCGTCATCACAACACAACTGATCAGGACCAACGACAGGCGACATATCCAATGAACCTGAGCCACCACAACTGCTACTATCAACCCACAGATAACTAGGTGGCTGAATGGCATATGTCGATGCAGCAGCGGGATACGTCGGTGGTATCGATAGCGGTGATTGGGTAGTTCGCGTCATTTCACGTTGCAAGGATGGCCGTTGAAACTGGGAAACACCCATATTTCGAACGTACTCCCCAAATCCATGAGAATCAGGCTCTAAAGTCGCATCTTCAAACGACCTTTTCTTCCCCTCCTTTCGATTTGCATCCATAGGCACAGTGGTAGAATTTGTCTTGGCTCCCTTAAGCAGATCCAGTGCTCTCTCGGCACTAGGCCAGATGAACCGCATCGCAGTCAGTGCTTCGAGACATTGGCCAAGACGAATATGTGCTAGTGGATCATCTGGATGAGCTGAAACTAGACGATGGTCAACAAAGACCGGCTAGCTAAAGAGTGAAAAAAAAACGTACGACTGATGACATGCATGATACTGGCTGTAAACACATAGTAACACAGAAACACCGAAGCTGTATTGAGTGGATACACGTTGTGATAAGATGTCGCTGTAAAATTTAGTCAGCTTTGTTGTACATAAGCGCAGACTCGACCTACTAATCGAAGTAATGTGACCAGCTGCAGTGACACACATTTCGTAACTCTTTCTTGAGCTGATCAATGCAGGGTCATCAGAATCAGATGGTTGATCTGAACCCGACCGAGCCTTGTCCAAAGCTCGCCGAATGCTGACAAGAGAATTGAGCAAATCTTATACTACGGGTAAGAAAATACTCACAAGGGCCGGTGTAGCAGGAGCACGGCACACCAATATTGCATGTGTAGTGTTAGAACGTGAGGCGGAGGCAAGTTAACGGGACTGGCGGCAATGTCATAGGAGAGATGCTCAGGAAGATTGAGATACCATTCGTTCAGGATACTCTCAAGAGCAGTGACCTGGTTTTCTGCTTCTCTCGAGGAACGAGTACCAGAACTGGTGGTTGGAAAAGATCGAACAGCGTATATCACTTTCATGATTGAACTTAGAATACCAGCTAGAGGAAAAAAATGAGTACAAATTTAAGGGAAAAAACAAGACATACAGAGCTGAGCAAACTTGTTGAAACATGAGACAGAAGAAGCCAATTGTCCATCGGAGTTGTGATCTTCCATTTCTTCGGACTACACGGAGACCAAGTTGGAATATAAAGTGATGAGAAGGACACAGACTTGCCTGTGTCAGTTGAGGGAGATCGGTATCATAATCGTTTTCATAGATCATGAGAGGCCTGCCAATATAAACAGAAACATATTGGTCCATGACGACACAACCAAACCAAATCCGACGTCGATCTTCGAGTTCCGAGGCACTGAAAATAGGGATAGAAGAAGGATCCCGATCCTGAGCAGGGCGCCTCCAACCATCGGCATTCCGGTGCATACCAAGATCTTGAGCCATTCGAACGGCCATGCCGATAAAGGTCCATGCGAGTGTCATAGCACCAATACCGATCTCACGATAACCCATGAGAAGCAGGGCTTGGCAAGTGGTTGGGCGTGAAGAGGTAAAACTAGATTGGAGGAGAAACTTGGCCGAATTAAAGTAATTTTCGCCGGCAGCCCACATTGTGAGACCGTCTGTTGGGAGAGGGGGAGTGGAGTTGGGACTGGATTTTGGGGCAGGGGGAGAGGGGAATGCATGAAAATTGAGGTCTTGAGTGGGAGCATCATAACGGGCAGCGGTAGAGAACATGGCGAATAAGAGGAGAGGGGAGAGATGACTGTCAATGCTGAGAAGGGTGTGAAAGACTAGTAGAAAAATAAAGACAGTGAGACGAACCGATTGTGCCAAGCATCCCAGAAAGCAGCTTTGTGAACGACGGGGAACGAAGGATGGACATGAGTAAAATACAAGCGCAATAAGCGCTCCTGTTCATCGTTGGGCGGAAGAGTGTGAGACACAGATTGAGGAGTGGGAGGTAAAGGCGGCCAAACACGCGCACCAGGAAACCTCCTAATCAGAAGATGGTGAGTAGAGAGAAGAAGAGGGGGAAGAGAGATATACCAGATACCACCATTATACCGGTTGTCCAATCTTTCTTGGTCTCCGAGAAGATAAAGTCCACTGGCCTGGCCGTGATGTCTCACCTGATCGTCTTCGTTCAGACTGAGCTCACCGATGGCCTGAGGGAGGTCGTGGTCAAGATAAGCTGAGGTGGTAGCTGGACTGGGCAGCTGGTGGTACAGGGGATGGTCTGTCCTGCCTGCATTAAGCATGTCGACAACGGCATCCTGCCATTCATTGGAAGGGTGGTGGCTAGAAGACTCATATTTCTTGGTGGTGGAGGCTACAAAATCCTGGCTGCGACCTTTGACGCCGTACGGAGAGGCATCAACCCGGGAAATGATCTCATGCGCCACATGATCACGTGCTATGTCTCGCAGCAGAGACTGAGCGCGGGGGTCACGCGACGCCAACATAATGCCGACAAGCGCCTCGGTCTGATGGAGGCGGGCCTCAATGGCATCAATGTAGCCCTTGGGGGGTCCGCGCTTCCTCGATGGTCCCAGAAAAGTACATGCTACAATAATGTGAGAATGGGAGATGTGCACAGAAAAAGACGTACGGGTGCCAAGCAAACTGCAGTTCTTGCAGGGTTCAGAGGGAGCTGGGCGCTCGCACTTGCATTTTGACTTTCGGCACTGGTCGCACGCTGGAAATAGTTATATGAGTCACGTGTCCTGCAAATGAACAGGCCAATATTACCCTTGCTACTTCTGCGGCGCACGGTGCGGCTGGCGGGGGGAAGGAAAGAGATGACGTCGGTGTCGTCGTAGGCCGCAGAACCAAAGCGGTAGAGGGTAGGGTAGGGAAAGGGCAGCTCGGGGGATGCAGCAGCCTCGGCCTTGATGTGTGGGAGGAACATAACGGTCGTGTTACCGAGAAAATACGGCAGCCATTATATCGAGCTCGTCTCCTCGATCATAGATCCACTCGATCTCACCCAATCTCCGTGGCTCCTGTGCCTCGTCTCTCTCGCTCCAGCAATGTCTTCTCTCCATGACATCACTCCTGCATCGGACGCGAACAACGATGTTGCGTATTTCCTCCGATGGAACATGAGAATACCTTCTTTGTTTGCCGGTTGCCGCCTTATTCGCTCTCTCCTTCTTACCAACTTCCTGAAACAGTGACTCTCCGCTCCTCTCCTATATTCCTTTATCACACCGATCCCATCTCTCCCGAGGCTTAATCAGGCCGCGTATGTCGGACGCACAGCCGCAGCTGCTCCCTCGGATCCGAGCTGCCCTCTCTTTCTCTCTCCTCGACAATAGTTCAATCTCTCCCTCTCTCCTTCTCCCTCCTCGATGTAAAAACTAAATCGATCACGACTCCTGATCCGTTTCTATTTTTACATGTCCGAAATTAATCATCGGGGTCCTCCGTCTACCACCGATGATAATGATGCTATCATCGTATGACTAGATATTCATTTTTTTCTGGATGGGGATTTTTGAATAGTTTCATCTTGCCAATTGCGACCCGAAAAACAAGGTCCATGAACGATGGTCTCGATCCAAGAGAACCCAATACAGGTGACAAGCATCAGAATCTAAACACTTGTTCTCGAAAAAAAGAAAATGTCACCTTTCATGGGAATCTCCCCAGAAAACACACGCTCACGCACACAAGCTGAGAAATCAGAAAATCAGAAAAGACCACTCCATAGCTTCGGTTCCCCAATGATAAAATGTATTCATTTCAAAAAGAAAAACCTAAATGGGGGTTATGAAACTTCACAGGGAGCACGAAAGAAAATCCTCCCCATCATTTCATAGAACATTCCCACGTGGTAAGGACCCTTACTTCCCCTCCAATTGGAAGTCTGATAAGGCAATACATCCAATCATATCTATATATATACATGTACATAGTCTGAAACGCCTCTCCTTCCTTCGGCAAACCCCATAACGAACCGAAAAACATTCCACCAACAAAAAAACAGACCTATAGACTGAACCTTCATACAATTCAAATTCAATCCAGCGGGATATCAAAACCCCGTTCCATCAAACCCCTGTTCCTTCAAACGTGATCACTGGATCATTCCGTAAATATTGAATTCCCCCCACAAATTGATCTCTGTCAGTTTTTGTTTTTTCTCTCTCCCATTTTTGGGTTGTCAACGTCGTCGTAATTATCCGTCATCTTCTGTCATCACCATTTTCCGTCTCGCGTAGGTTTTCTCCAAATATCCATATTGTTAGTAACTGAATCATCACTAATGGTACTGTACTATAAAAAGATGTAAATCATCATCACCATCTAAAGGTAAATTACATGGGCGTCATTGCAGAATTAAAATTTCAAGAATTAAGAATACAAAAAACAAAATAATAACATCACCACCCTCATCCCACTCGTTATCCCAATTACGAAAAAATTACTCCAGGAAAAAAAAAAAGAGCCCAAAAAACACATGCACAAAGGGTAAGCTAATGCTAGAATCTACATACGCAGAGAGCAAGATAAAGAAATTAGTCAACCATCTGTGGCACACTCATCTTCGAAGACGCAGTCATCCCAACAGTAGGCGATCCACTTGCCGATGACAACACACCAGGTCCTGCCATACCCATTTTTACTTCATCCACAACCATCTTCCCCCTCTCCCTCTCCCCTCTCCTCTCCCTCTCGTCCATATCCAAATTACTACTACTAATACCATTAGCACTCCTCGGTGATGAAAACGCCGCATTCCTCCCTTCAGTCGTAGCAGGCGTAATAGCCCTTCCGGGCCCCGACAACAATCCAATTCTCGGGCTCACAGCCGACGTTGACACAGACAACATCTGCGATTGACTCAACGCTTTCACACCACTACCAGGCACAGGCGATACCGCTCGAAGTTTGGCCTGTTCCCTATCCCGTTCCCGTTCACCCGGCAAAGGCAAAGCCCCAAATTTTGCCGGTCCCGTCCCCGTAGATGCACTTGTCAGAACCGACGGAACAGGCGTTCTCACCCTCTGCGAATTCGGGCTTTTCTCAATCCCTCGCTCCCCCTCTCGTTCTCGTTCTGGTCCTCCATGTATCGGACTTTGCGAAAGCGTTGTCGCCTTTCTGGGTGATGGAAGAGACGGGGACATCAATACCAATCTTTCTCTCTCTCTATCCCGTTCTCTATGACTCATATTCGCTGACCCAGCAGAAGGTGTCGAAGGACCAACTGTAGCAGATGTACTTCTTCCCCCAGGTCCAACACTCGAGAATCTATGACTTGGTGAATTGACATTCCCATTCCCATGTCTATCCCGATCGTACATCGCATCATAACCAGATGACACTGGAATGCACAATCCATCAATCATAACATACACACACATAAGTCATAGATTGATACTCACCTCGTGGTGATGAAACTCCATTCACATTCATCATACTTCCTTGCATAGCTTGCGTAGAAGCCATCGCAAACGGTGTCTTTATCAGTCTATCGGTCTCCAATACAGGTCCAGGTACCAGTCCATGAGGTTGCGCTTGCAATTGAGCACTGCTATTGGAAGTGCTGACAGGAGGGGGGATACTAGGCGAAGGCCTCCGCGAAGGTAACCTCGTTCTCTCTCTACCTCTCACTCTTTCTCTCTCGTTCTGCTCCCAATCTCGCTCTCTATCTCTATAGTCCCTATGCTCACTATCCCTCCCTAAGTGTTGCGATGGCTGAGTGAGACTATGTTTCGAATTGAGATTCATTACTTCATTCGGATATTGCCCATGTTCAGAAGACGATCCCGGTCTTCCTTCCTTCTCCCTCTCTCTTTCCCTCTCGTGTTCAATATACTCTCTCTCCCTCGCCAACATCCTTGGACTGGGCACAGCCGAACCAGATCCGCCGCTAGTAGGACCAGAAGACTGTCCATGATGATGATGTAGAACGTGATGATGATGATGATGGTGGTGGTGGTGGTGGTGAGGTAAAGAAGTACTAGGCGGTGCAGCACGAGGGTGATGATGTCCTCCAATAGCCATATGATGAGTTGATGGCATATTGTTATGCGAATGAGAATGTGGTGGTGGCGGTCCCGATGACAATGAACCGGGAGGGCCTCGGCCTTGTTGTCGATGAGCCATTACCTGTTGTAGGTGCCTGTCCCTGTCCCTGTCCCTGTCCCTCTCCGTCACTCTATCAATGTCCATCGGTATCCCATCTCTCTCTCTTTCGTTCTCCTCCCTTTCCTTCTCTCGTTCTCTATCAACCTTATCCATCATCATATCTCTCCCCTTTGACTCCCTCTCTTTTAAAACTATCATCCTCTCCTCTTCCTCGAATCCGACATTATACTCCCTCTCCCTCCTCCTTTCTTCTCCCACCCACTCTCCCTTTTGTGTTGGCATTGGAGCTGAAGGCGGTGGTGGCGGCCTTCCCTGTCCAGAATACCCTCCAGGGCCTATACTACTAACTTTCGGAGGCGCTATACCTGGTCCAGCCCATCCACCTTGTCCCCCATGGTGATGATGCCCACTGTGTCCCATTAACCCCTGTTTCCCGTTCATCGTTACTCCATGCATAGGCGACATCGATCTTCTGCCATGATGTCCTACATTCGGACCAGGAGGTGGAGGTATCACTCCATCAAGAGCATACCCTCCATTCAGCTGTTGCTGGGACCCGTAGTAATGATGCAATGAGGGAGGTATTAGTTCGTCAGAATACATACCCGAACCAGGTGGTGGTCCTCCATGAGTGGGCGGTGGCATCGATCCTGGAGGCCCATGCCCTGGTCCATGACCATGCTGTACATGACCATGTCCGGGCATATGTCCATGTCCATGTGTTGGAGGCGGAGGCATTCTCCCATTTCCTCCCGACGGTGGTGGTGGATATCCATATCCTGAATGCGGAGGTTGAATGTAAGGTGGTGCAAAAGGTAGGGGTGGTGGTGGCAAATGCTGCTGCGTTGGCATTCGACTTCCAAGAGGCGGTGGAGGATGAGAAGGTAATGCTCCAACCATAGTATTACCCATATGTTCATGATGTCCATCATACCCGCCGCTACCAAAGTTCCCCGGAGGTCCTATCTGCATTGGAAACCCTAATACCGGATCACTACCACTACGAAAACCATAGCGTTGATTTGATAAGAATATTTCTAGATCAGCGTTAATTTCGGAAGATGAGAGACCTGAGAGCTCGGGATAAATGGCTTGGTTAGGAGTTGATTGTGTACTTTGAGATTTGTGCTTGTCTACGAATGGGAATGTTTTAACAATTTTGCGTAGTGAAAGTGCTGGGGGCACTTCAGAGGGTGGCACGGGTATACGTCGGACTATAATAGAAAATCAGACGCCTATCAATCTGATACACAAGATTGTTCCGAAGTTCGAAATACATACCAGGTTGGGGTCGTTCAATAGCTCGGCGTTCTCGTTCTAATCGTCGTCGCTTTCGACTGGACTCTGCTATCATATCTACTTGAAGCTCGTCACGAGCAAACTGGACAGAAATGAGACCTCGAAAATCACGACATAATGTGCAGCACACCTTCCACCAACTCCATATCGATTCTTCATTTACCCGTCTCGTTTTTGCTACATTTACAAGTTCATACTCACGCTTGCATGAAGCAAGCTCGAGCCGCTTGTCACGACGTTTGAGCAGTTCCTTCTGTATATGTATCAGTTCAGGATGCGTCCCTTGAAGGCAGTCAGTTATGGTGTGTTAATATAGTGCAGACACCAACCGTCATTGACAAGTTTCTCCTCCCAAGCCAAACCCTCCATCTTTTCGACATAGACACGTTCCCTCAGGAGTGCAAATTTGAGCTCAATCGTCGCAAGTACATCCAGAGCTTCAGCTCTGTGTGCAGGTTGTAGGTCGCTTTCGAGCTCAACTTCCAAATCGTCATCTGGTGGGACTTCCTCGGTTTCAACCTCTGCTTCAATTTCATTCTCAACCTCTTGTTCTGGTTCAATCTCAACCTCTTCACCATCTGCTTCGGCAGATGGCTCCATATCTACATCACCCTCAGTTTCTGGGATGTCAACATCCATATTCAGAGGCGAAGAAGTGTGTTTGGAGGGTTTCTTCGAGTCGAGTAGTTTGTCGTCGCCCCCATCCCCATCATCGGAATTTTTTGCCGTAACTACCACTGGGGATTGTGAACGTGAGGTTAAGGAAGGTGAGGGTGGGTCAGAAATTCTGGAGTTAGCAACTATTGACGAAGCAGCAATAGTAGCAATGATACCAATAGAAGCAGGAGGCCCAGTGTGATCACTGACACGAGATATTGGCTTGAGTGGAGATACAGCTGATTTAAGAGTAGCGCTAGTGATGACGGGTACGTTGTCATCAGCCGCGGAAGTCATTCGCAGAGGGCCAACATCATCAACATGGGAATCGATGTCGACGATTTCCTTTTCGTCATCCCTGTCGCTCTCCTCTTCGTCCTCCGTTCTGGGGTCACGGTCATCGACAGAGATAGGTGGATTCACATACATTCGAGAAAAGTACCTGGTCCCTGCTGTGTTGCGATGGCGGGACACTTTGGCTCGAGGAGGAAAGGTACCGGGTCTCCTGGTGTGTCTGGCAGGAGGCATTGGATCTGAATCAGATTCAGACTGTTTTGCAATATCAGTTCCAGCAGTACTACTCAGAGCATGTTCCTTACACGTTTATTGTCCTCTTCAGTGTCGCTTTCTCCTTCTTCCCTTTCAGTCCCGTTCACAGCGCTCGGGCCAGCTTGCGACGTGCTGACATTTATGGCGTCGTCTGTACGGCATGCAGCCTTTTTCCCCTCGCATTCCTCCTCGTCTTCTTCTTCTTCCAGAGCCTTTGGTTGTGCTGACAACTCTTCTTCCTCCTCCTCTTCCTGGACATTGCTAGTCCTGACCTCCGCCCATCCCCACATTGGAGCTGGGACAAGGCTGCTCCTCTTCTTCCTACCGCCTACCCTCTTGCCTCTTGGTTTATTTGCCCCACGCTTTGACGCGCTCGTCGACGTAGCTCCGGAGGTACCACCGGACTCCTCGTCACCGGCAGTCATGCTGTCTCTGTCGGGTCCATTCAAAGCATGGTCTCGCTTCTCTGCGCTTTCCTGCTCTTCTTCTGTTAGCTCTGAAAGCTCGGAGTCACTATTGAGGCCATGGGGTGGTACTGCTTGTCTGTTGTTCGTATGTGTAGCCGATCCTTTAGTTCGAGGGGGAGGTGGCGAGGGCGTCGATGACGGTGTGCTGAGGGGTTCTGAGGACATTCTGGACGCCGACATCATTGAGGATGACGGCGGATGTGTTGGCTCTGGCGGCAGACGAATCGTGTGACGTGATGTTATGGTCGAAAATGCTGTCCGTGCGCGAGAAAGATAGTTTAGTCCATTTCCCTTTAAAGTAATCACAATTATTTTTATCCTCGTCTAATATATGAAGCTCACAATGTCCCACTCAATGCGACGCTTCAGCTATACGACGGACCATAGGCTAGATGACACGCAACAAAAATTACTGAGCAGCTGAATGACATCAAAGGCATATAGCACCTTGGGAAAAGATGTGCGTAACTCCAAATCTGCCAATCAGTCGATGTTGTGCAAAAGGAAAACAGCACTATCCTCGGAGGGCTAGATTCGGGACCAGGAATCAGCAACTCTGTCGAGAAATTATATCGGGTAGCGACGACCGCGCTTCTCTGGTGTATGTGTAGATTGCTCAGAAAGATTGGATCGGATCAGTGACTTTCGCATCAGCTTTCCGAGATTCGCTGATTCTTATACTGACCCGAACAATTAGACAGTAATATATCACTCATATGGCTGTTCTCTCTTCCGCAGCCACACGTCTCTTCATGTTCGTTGAGCAAACATTGTCCTTGGAAGCTCATGCTGGATCATCATTCGCCTGAACTTGTCTCAGTTTTTTTTAAAAAAAAACAGTTTGTCACACGGGTGCTCGATCGCAGTCCGTAACTTGTCTCAGTTTCCAGCCTCAGCATTTCCACTACGCGCAAATTCAATGATCCTCTCATATCTTTCCAAATCCAGTCTGGAATGATCAAATGCTGGCATCTGGTGAAATGATCGCGCCGATAGGCATCACCCACGGTTAAAATCGGCAAGTCCACGCCTAGACATACGTGATGCTCGTATGTGTTTTGTTGTCGAGTATAATTTATGCACGGTCGAGAAATCTTGTCGTCATCCCTGAAAAGGGGTCAAAGAGGGCGTTCCCTTCAGCTATTACCTCCCTGTACCTATCGTTTATGTGGGGAAAAGCAGATTGAGTTTTTCTGTCACCTGGGCTCTTGATTTTGACACCATTGAAACTCAAATTCCGAAAGGGAGTTAATCAATCGAAAGTTGGATATTCGACATTCATTCGACGTCTGTTCGACTTTTGTGTTTGGTCATGGAAGTGTCGTTTATTCACTGAATTGCAGTACATCAGTCGCCTCAACAAAGCCTCACTCGAGAATAACATTTTTACCACAAGCCGCTCTTTTCCGTGGACCGCGTATGATCTCAACCCATCTTCCTCTCATGTCTCTTTGACGTTCAGTAGTCGCCACATACCGTTGATGATAGACCCCTGGAAAGCTACTCTGAGGGGGGATCTGAGGACGAGGCCCCTACGGCACCAACTGCTCAGGTGCAATGATCCAATAATTCCCTACTGCTATAACTTCCAAACACACTCCTATTCCAATTATCTACCAGAAAACTTTGCCCACACCTTCCTCCTCTGGCTTTATGCCTCCTGCAGGTACATCCCCTCAATGCTGAGCCTGGTCTAGACCCTCCGCATCTTAGCTTGTTGTGGACCAGAAATCCAAAGTAGTCACCACGTGATATACTCGTGGATAAATTTAACTTAGTGTGATAGTGGCATAAAACCATCATCTCCCAGTGATCCAAGGAAAGGTCTTGTTTGAACTTGGGGTTGTCTTACCCCCTCTGTTCTCATCATCGATCTTGATAGGAATACTATTCTGCTCAATGGTACTCCTCGGACGTCTTTCAGTTTACAGCTATTTGTCTTGCTCTCGATAAAATTCTGTCAAGTTCTTTTCTGCTCGCCTACATATGGAGGTTGATTTACTTATTCATGAGCTTTAAAAAATTTGCTACTTGTCCTGTCACTGATATTGTTGAACTGGAGCCCACAGCAACAATGTATCAGTGATGCTTATCATTTGACAAATTCATCCATCTCCAAGATAGTAGGGACCTCCTTTTCATCTATGATGTGTTCAATCTCAGGGGTTGCTTGAGATTAGGGTAAATTCTAACCAGACCGAGAAAATGCCCACAATGATCCCCTAGCACTGTGACCTATGTTCATCAAGACCTGATACCCAGGGTCAAGACAAATATGAGTGCACCAAAGTACCTCAGCATCGATCAAATTCAGACAACCAAACACATAGTTTCTACAACAATCTCTAATACTGTGACATACTGTTGTAGGAGTTGTGTGCCTGATCATCTGGATCTGGTTGATGCTAGGGTACTTTGGCGCACCTGCATTCGCCTTGACCCTGGGTATCAGATCTTGATGAGTAGGAAGGCATAGTGACTTCTTGGACCAGTGTATCTAGTCAGATCTTGATCCAAAGATTGAAAGGACTTGAGCAGAGGTTGTTCCACTCACTGATTCTGGATATTTCATTGATGTAATTATTGGTGCAATGTTGGAACATATCCATCCTGTTGTTCATCTTCCCACGTGAAAGCAGACTAACAGAGATCTTCCAATCAACAAACCTCTGTGGCATATTTGAACAGGGGTGCCTCATCAAACCTTTTACAATTCTTCAGAAACCTTCTGCAATTCTTCGGGAACCTTCCAAATCTAATCATGGCACAGATCTTTCTTCTGCACTATTTATCAGCTCCAATGACCACATTCAACAACTACTAGAGATGAGGATGCAATGGTTTAGGGGTGTCTTTATGAACAGGTCCATGTGAATGTGTTTTTCAATCATTTCAAAGTTTCTGAGTCATTGGTACTCAAGGCAATATGCCAGGATCCGGTGCATTATTTTTAGATATACTAGTTTTAGAACCCTTGCATTGCGAAAGACCATTATGTACGACAATCAAAATGGGGCTAACATCCGCTCTTATCGCTTTTTTTTCAAGTAAAATTCAACAATTTATAGCGCGGCGTAAGAGCACAGTCCGCGGTTACTGACTACTAAGGCACAGGACCTTGACTAAATAATTCAGACACAACTGAGCCAAGTTCTACAATACAAGAAGATACTCGGTAGAGAGAAGAGGGTAGGAGAGGCGACAGGATGCGAGGACGTATGGTTCACTCGGGTAGTCATGGCTGGGTTTGCCTAAGCTGGCATCTTTGCTCTGGGTTCTTGGAGGACGCGTGGGGTAGTCATCGCGGGTTCCCTGGGTGTCGGGAAGTTCAATGCAGACAGGTTGGACGTGGGGAATTTGATGAAGTCTCCTATGCACGAAGAGGGGAGGGTAATTCGATCTTTTGTGAATCTCGAGCATTCGATGAGGATATGGAGTCTTGATTCAACGTCTGATCAGCCACATGGACACGCAGTTATAAGGGAAAAACCTAGATCTATAATCATCTGTTGGGGCGTGATTTAGAATTGCTCTAGTGACTCTCGTGCAAAGGTGGGACATCCAAGTGCCACCTTTTGGGTATGTTGGGGTAGCTTCTCTGCGTTCCCCTGTTTTGATGGTAAGGTTTCTCGAGTTTTCCGCTCTTATCGCTGTCCCTATTTTCTTTTTCGACAAGTAACTTATGACGCCCCTATTCGGACCGAATTCACACTGGCGAAGTGATTATCTCGGATCGCAAACAGCCCAGAATTCTGATCAGCAACGAATGTATTCATTACTAACCCAAAAAAGGTTAAACTATTCTGGTGCAGATAAAATTTCCAGCTCCGTATTTGAATAATTCGGCCCCCTCAGTCTTTGCAGTTCTCGTAGAAAACCAAGCTATCGGTAGATGGAGACCGGTACTCCGTCTGGCATAAGCGTCGAACATGCTAGACCTATATTGAACAATTTCGAATGAATGGCTGATAGACTATATCTGCTTCCTTATGAATGGGGCGGTTGAAATTACCCAACAATATTGATATCGGTATAGATTGTTGGGGCGAGCGCAACTGGGATCACCGAATTACGTCAGCATTTGATTGATATTTTTCTATTACTAGGCACAACGTCATACTCGAGACATCGTCATACGCATAGGATAAATAAGCAGTATCATCATGGAAACCACCTCAGTCATCTACCACATTGCGTGACATCGACCTTATCTTTCTAGTTTAGATTCCTAGGGTTCTGTGCCGGCTGAAGCTCCTGATCTACCCGAGTCATAAAAATTGTTAATATATGATAGTACTACTTTACTACTTTTTAAAAAAAAAAATCAAAAAATCATTACGCGGTACTCATCACAGTCCGTACTACTTTACTACATTCATATGTCACTTAATATGGATTTTTGATTTGACAGTATTTAATATTAAATGGTATGTTTTAAATGACTGTACAGAGACACAGGTAAATTAGAATTTAATTTTGAAATTAGTTGTGCCCAAGCAAAGTTGGTTGTTCAGATTCTCAGACGATATTGCTGGCTGATCTAAGGGACAGGACAATCCCAACGGTAAAAAACAAAAAAACATAGCAAGCATGCAAATATAATGACTAGTATAACAAAAAAACTACAAAGTAAACAATAATCAAACACGGTAGTCGTCAGTCTAAAAATCCCCAAGATCGACATCAATTGCGTCAATAACTGATGCCTCAAAGGTCTTGGTAACACCATCTATCTTGCTAGATGGTGGAAGAGGTGATGTTGTTTGAAAAGGCTGAAGAGTCTCACTCGGTGTACCGGGTCTATCCGTCTAGATCAGTAAGTGTGGAGGTAAACAATAGAACGGACCTCGTTGTACTTGGTGTTGCCGAGTTGAATAGCCGTGGAATAGTCTTCAGCCTTGCGCTAGGATCGAGCGCAGTCGCAGGCGCCGCAGCCCCAGCAGCCGCCAACTTCCTCTCTCTCCGTTTTCTCTCTGCTTCAACCAACTCCGCCCTTCTAACAGCTTCCATATTTGCCTTCCGATTTCTCTCGTTCACCTTGGCTAATAGGTCTAGTGCCTCTTCAGGCCGAGATCTCACAGGGTCGCCAAGAATAGCGAGCTGGGCATCAATCTGTGTTACTTCATCCAGATCGTTTCGACGCAGTGCGAGAGTGCGAGCAGCAGTCAGTCCTGCGCGTTCCACCGTGATCATCCCTGGAGACTTTCCAGACTGAAATTGAGATTTGCGCGCGAGCATAGCGTTGATGTCACTCTTTATTTCAAGTTTGCATGAGTAAAATTGAACAAGGATGATGAACTCACTTCTGTCATGGGTTGTGTTGATAGTTTGTGCAGCTGCGCCGCTTTCTGGTCAATATAACGCTTTGTTGGCAGACTAAGCCCATCTGAGGCCAGTGTGGCTTTCCAAAAATGGAACTCTTGCTGAATGACGTTCAATAACAACTTACATCATCGAAAAAAAACGCACCAAGGTAAAAGGGCTATTTGACACTTTATCCATCAGATAGACACGCGTCGACTTGGATAGTTTAAGCTCCAGCGCTTGATTCACTTCCTTGTTGTCAACTTTATATGTTTTGACGAGCTCGGAAGCAAGGTCTTGAAAAGTGAAAGGTGAGACGAGACCGGAGAAATGAGATGAATTACGTACTCTGAATTTCACAAATTCGATATACATTTTCCTTCTTTTTTTCGTCGTTTCCAACCAAGTATCGTACCCATGCGCCTACATATCCATGAGATTGGTATACAGTACAGCGACTGTGATGATGAACCTTTCACGTAGTCCTCGAACCAAGGCGTCAACGCGAACTTCAGTAGTTGATCTCTGGATAGCCGACATTTCTCAAGGTCTTCCTTCGTAATTGGCTGGCTTCCTGTCGACGCAGGTTTGTTAAATATACGTTCAGCCTTCTCTTCTTCTTGCTCGAATTTGGTAATTTGACCATCTTCGGATTCTCCATCCGAAATCTCCATATCTATAGGAGATGACGAGTGATCGCGCCTGGGAGAAGAATTCTGTAAGGTCCTTTTAGTCGTTGTTCATTGAAAGCTATGATGGTAGATCATACCTTCTTCCTTTCATCCTTTGCTTTCCGCCTCGCCTTAAGCTCCGCGAGCTTGTTAGTCTTCTCCTTCGTGGCACCTCTTGCCGTGTGTTGACCTAGACAATCATTGTGAGAGGAAATTAAGCCTGCATTGATACTACTCACGCTTGGCAGCCTTTGCTACGCTGTCTTCCGCACCACCTCCTCGATGCTGTTGAACCATCTGAGATAATAAACGTTTATCCAGAAGCTGTTGTTTTTCCTCTAATCGTTGTGCAAGTATGTCCTCTCGCTCAACTTCTGGCATCTGAAGAAGCCTACACAAAACTCAGACATGGGGTGTTGAATCATGGAAGTGGACATGTACTGCTGTCTATCACTCTCATCCTTGTATTTTCCTTCGAGAGGATATGGATTCGCTTCTTCATCTTCCGTCTCAGTGGCACGTTCCGAATCCCTTGTCACCAGATGGCTCTCAAAAAATATTTCTGGGAATTCGTAGGTTTACTTACTCTTCCTTACGCCGCTTGTTGGACTTGGTCGAGTGAGATTTTTTGCGTTTCTTTTCCCCAGCTCCTGCTAGTTCAAGTATTTCGTCGTCAAGATCTGACATACTGTACTTGTGGCGGTCAAGAAACAAGGGTTCAAGTCATGATAGACCAGTTGTGCCAGTAACGGAGCACTACTGCTCCGAAGTTCCCACGGTTAATAACTCGGTTCGGCGCCGATGCCTGAGCTTTCCCACGATTGTAGAATATCAGAGGAGTTTATCTATAAACCTCTTCTCTGTACAAACAAGTACTGTTGATCAGACAATTGAATTTCCAACGGACTATCCACCATGTTCGGCTGCTGTATCGCCGGTCGTCTTCTACAGACGAATCTCCAACAAATTGATGAAACACATGCACTATTCGAGCTTCCCCAAGCCAGCACCATAAACCACGTTTGTGTCTTTTTACTCGGCACCAGTGCGTTGTCCATCACCGTCGTGACTTGTTCTTATGTTGTATTGCTCCCCTGTCAATAGTTCCTTTTCCTGATGGATATGCTGCGACTGTTCATTTTTTCTGGCCAGGAAAAGGTTTTCAGCTTTTGGGCATGCAAGTGACCTAGGTTTCCCATGTCTCTCACCCCCCTCCTGATACCCGAGCCGCTGCTAGGCTTTCAAATGACAAACCCTCTGCCATCTTTCGCCTTCGGGGTACTTTTACTTCCACACCAGCTTCATCTCATACACGAAACGCATTCACAACCAGTACTATGCCATATCCCACAGAAGATGTGACGGCAATTCTCGGTCTCTCCATCGAGACTATTGATCAAGTACAAGCACAAATGTTAACCCTGAACTCTACCTTAGACAAGTCAACTCCCGATCTCACAAAGGATCCAGCACTTCTTGCAAGTCGCATCGTCAGCCATCTCTTCAATTATGTCTCAAGTTTTGTTGATGCATCGGGGACTATGGCACCTAGCGTCATGGTTCCTGTGAGTATCATAAACAAATGGTATGAAATTTTCCTGAATAAAATCAAAGCTGGAGGCGTCGGGTTTCTAGAGCGTAATGAGTAAAAAGTTGTACATGCCAATACTTCAGTTTCTAGACGACATGTTCGCGTCAGACTCATTCATCATCTGGAAGGCCATAATGACTCCAGCATATTGACATCACCTTCAGATCGAGCGTGGCTGCAGCACTACAGGACTACTGTATATTGTTATCAGACCGTATCAGAACATCCAGTCTAAACATGCTCTAAACGGGACTGATTGCCCGACACAATGTCTAAGCAAGATCTATCACCCGCAATCCACCGTTATATCCTTAGTTGATCCAGGAAGATCAGAAGTTTTCTATCGGATGTGACGTGTCGATCAAATCAAGTCTCGTGAGCGTAATGGACTAACAACACACCTTTACCGAAGAAGAACCTAGTATTATTGGGGTCAGACCATTTGTTGGACATCTGATGCAAGGTCTTCGACAAGACCGCGGGACCGCAGAAGAACTATCACGTTCACATGAGCTTCGAGGTCAACTATCAATCAATGACAGCTGAAATGACTAACCACGCCAACATCTGTCTCGGGGTGTTTGTCCACGATGGAGCTAAAAACTCGGTCCCAGTTTGGACGACCAAAGTGGGTAGGAGCCCTCAGAGATGTGATAGCATCTTTCTCAGCACCGACATCCTGAACGATAATGTTGTTCATTTCATCTTCCTTCAGTCTCGCGGTCAAATAGATGTTGATCTCAATACGGTTTTGGGTATCTTGTTCCTCGATAGCGTGAAGAAGAGAATGGAACCACTCGGCTGCACCAAAATCGCGGATGACCCAAGTGAAATACACCTGCACTAATTGTTCAGTAAAACTTCAGGCTTGGGCTATGTATGACAAGACCTTGGAAAGACGGGTAGGCTTGGATTTGTTGAAATTATTCATCCGATACCAGATGGTTTTGAGAATCCTTTATGAGATAGATATACCATGAGTGTTGGTTTGCTCTGTCTGAATTGCATCTGCTTACGAAGCGAAGGGGGTGACACCAATACCAGCTCCAACCAACAGTACTGTCTCAAATTTGGTAAAGTCTTCACTGGCACTGCCAAATGGCCCATCCACCATGACACGCGGCAGTGTTCTATTGATGGGCGGATTTGTGTTGGTCCCAATAACCTTACCGCCAGCAGCCTCCTTCTTATCTCCCTTGCTACCTTTGCCCTTTGAGAAATCACATCCACAGGCCTTAGCAAGAGCAGTTGTGAAATCACCCTTGACTGAAATGTGGACAGATAGGTAGTCTTCTTCAGGAGCACTGAAAGTCATTGTAATCAACATTACTGCAGAAGACAGCAAGGAGAAGACAGTACCTGGTGAGAGTGAAAGGGTGCCACTGGAAATAGGAAACCTCGGGACAAGAGATGAAGATATATTGACCAGCTCTGGCTTTTGTTTTTTCCTTTTTAATCTGAAGCTCCATGACATTTGAAGGATGCTGGACAACTTTGGAGATATAAGTATAGTGGCGAGATCGAATTTCACGCAGGATACGCTCAGAAATCCAGATGACACCGCCAACAAGCCAGTACCTCTGTCGGGTGACCCTGTCAATACCCCATCTTTAGAAAGATTCAAATAATCGAGAACTCACCCAAAACACTCCAATAGTGTTGAATGAACAGTATGGAGGACGGTCAGGCTTGATCATGCAGAACATACCGTGAAGCTGCCAATTGATGAAGAAGACGATGAACAGATGATGGGAGTACCAAAATCGCTCAAAATGGGCACGACGGCGTTTCTCAATGGCGAAAAAAACCATTGTTCCCAATGCTGCAGTCATAATCCAACCAGTGATTCCGGGTCCCGTGGTGAAGTTGGCAGCAAGGAAAGCCAAAAATCTTTGTCCAGTGGTCTTGGCATCAGGGTCAGCACTCGCCAGTTTTGCAAAATTTACCATGTGCGCAGCGATGTGTACAACAGAACCAATAACGATAGACCATGCCGTCGCTATATGGAAAGTGATGTTCTTGTCAAACGGAATGATGTCGTTGAGAGGAGTCCGGCGAAGGAACGAGATGAAGTTGCGGCAAACAGGGAGAAGGATATAAATGACATCTACGTGCAAGACCAGAGCTGCAGCGCGGGCGATCGCTGCAGATGAGCGATTTAACAATTGTTCGAATCCAGGTGGAGGGGGGCGTACAGAATGTTATACCAAAAGTTGCTCGGGCAGTCACCAAGTTGTCCTTTAACTGATAGTGGAACATGCCAAATACTGCAACCAGTAGATGCAGGAAGACCCAAATGCCAAAGAAAAGCTGTCGTCCTCCCTCATTAATCATCCATATGCCAAATTTCTGCCTGAACGTCCTCGAGTGGTTCAAAGCCTGCCCAGCATTTGACCCTATGGTATTGGATCGCTGAAGACCCTGTAACCTGGTCCTTTCCGACTTATTGCGCTGCAGGTGGCTCGGCTGTGGGCCTGCATTGTATGCCGCGGCCATGTCAGGGTGTTGTTGAAGCGGGTCGATGGCATATTTGCCATCTGAGAAATCTAAGCCCGAAGAACGCTTGGAAAGCATGAAGATGCCAGAAGAACGCCCTGCGTGATCAAAACAAAAAAATAAAATGAAAGAAAGGTACCAGTCAGCGCTTGGCCAAGATGGTAGAAGAACAGAGAAAGGGAAAGAAATAGGCAAGGCACTGTTGCTGCGCTGTTATTGATATTCGAATGGCTTCAAGTCATGGTGATGGGAACGGGAACATGACAGATGGGCGTTGCCATAGTACCTGTTGACATTGTATCGCATATTCAGACTCATCAGTGTCACAACTTCGGGAGCGTAAAAATTTCGTATACGAAATGAGATCTTGTGGCCGGGATGGGACCTACCTATTTAAAAGGCACCATGTGAACCATGGTCTCAGTCACCCGGTCATAGCTGCTTATCCCTGATTTTTTGAATCGACTAATGCCAAGACTCACACGGCTCACACATTATTAGCGAGAAGGCCTGCTTTACCAGGCATGCTGAATAACTAGGTGTTAATGAAGAGTAGGAAAATAACGGCTCAGGAGCTCTTCTTCACAACTAGCTCTGGTATACATCGGATCGATTTATTCAGGAGATATATTACATAATACATCTGCCCCACGGATGCATTCCCCGTCACTTGGGCAACATTCTCCCAGCGAGATGAGTGATGCAAGATGGCGGTGTCTTGTCTGAATTTGCTATCTTCAAACCCGGCGGGTTTGATGTCGCATCTCAATCAATGACTGAGCATCAATCAGGCGCACCATGACATACGTCAGATACATCGATACATTTACATTTTCTGCGTTTCCACACGCTGATATGAAAGAAGCATCCCTCTCTTGCACGATCCCTGTCAAGGATTGATTTCCAGCAGAACAAAGCAGGGGTTTGAGTTTGGCATGGGTTGTTGCTATGAGAATTTCCATGAAGCAGTTATTCCTTTTGCTCGAGTAAAAATACTCATGACTCTTATCAAGAGCAGGCTTCGCAAGAAAGTTAGCAATAGGACGAACCAATCATACATGAAAACTATACTTATTCACAAACATCAGTTTTTCCAGCTAACAATTTACTTTTCATATGAATAGATAGAAACTGCTGATGCACGGATGGAGCCTTTGTTTGATGTCCTACCCCTGGATTCTATGCGCTGCCTGTGGTATTGCACGGAGCTAGTGAGAATGCTGATCAGACATCGGCATAAAGCAAAAGATTAGATGCGCGAACCTTCTAACCCCGCCAAGCCTTCCACATTTCTGCAAATCAAACTAACTGGTTGACCATCAGGACCAGTTACATCGTAATCACTGAAGGTAATATTTCTACAACCGGCGGCCGGACTACATTCTATGTCCACGACTGTAGACAATAGTTAGCCAATGCAGCAGTGGTCTAAATCACTAGGTACCTACGCCTTGTTGAGAGAGTGTTACCAGACCAGTTAGAGAAACCTAGGTTGCTGAAACTCATTTGAGAGGGTAGATCCTCTCTAGTCAGGGAACATGAATAATTCGACACTTGGTTTTGGTTGTTCTACTCACGAATGGCCCCCATTCGTCTGGTAGATGTGCAAGGGTAGACTAACTTGATCCAAGCAGACGTTCCTGATGGTAACATTTGTGACCATACCTAAGTTCAACGTTCAGCAAAGTGGTCCTGCCAAGAATGTTGTAACCCAACCAGGACCCGCACCACCACCCGTAGGTGGCGACCCGTTGATCGAACCGTCCCATGTCTTGAAATAGACCTAGTGAAAATGCTCATCAGTCGATAGTTATGAATGGACGTGCAAACACCTACACCGTTTGCCATGTTAGGTTGGATTGTTGAACTAATCCTCGTCACCTAGAACTGATTAATAACAGCTCTCATATCGTGTTGTGAGAAATGAATGTACTAGCAAATCTTCCATCAGAACATTCTCGACAAGATCGCTCTAGAGAAATGTGAGACAACATCTCTCAAATTGAAACTGTATGACACACCATGTTGGCATATTGGCCCAACGAACCAAATGCTATCCCATTCCCACCTCGACATGTAATGTTACGGGCGACGATATTGCTTGAATTCTAGTTCATTATCAAGTCGGTCGATGAACTATTGCAAGTGGAAATTAGAGCGTACTCCTTTAATAGCAAGACAATCATCTCCACATGTCACATCCCAGTTCACCATCGTGATTTTATCGCTACGATATGTATCAATACCTAAAAAGTCCAATTTTCAAACGCGAATTATTGCGGGTGGACAAAATTACCATCGGTATTGGGTACAATACTGAATTTCGTGAGCTAAAAACTGATGCCAGAACGAAGATCTTACTCTCGTCCAGCAAATTGAGGGTCCGTATTGCTCGCATTCACGAGCATTCCATCATATGTGACATCTTGGGATTCCGCAACCGCGTTGGACCAGAAAGGCGGGGATTCGATCCTAAAATTCCGTATAATGGCCCTAGTTGCTCTCCAGACTGTCAATGAAATAGGTCGTCCGTCTCCATCTTCCCTCGGGCGTGTCGTAAACAACTCCCACCAGGGCTGATTCAAGAGATTGAGTGGTGATAATCAATTTAGTGTTCTTCTGAGAAATCTCACCTGACCATTTCCTTGGATCCCACCAGTATTGTACGCATCGACTACAAAATCCGATCCGGTTATGACGAACCAGGATGCTTGACTCTTTATAACCACTGAGAAACAAAATTCGTAGTATGAATCGAAACATACTTGTATGAAAACAACTCTGAATGTGTTCGTCGCGTCCAACCAGAAATCGATGTCAGGTTGGAACTAATGGTAATATATGAACGCAGATCGCACACCAGAGAAAAGGCATTATACACTCAAGGTACCGCGCAAATCAACTTTTGCATTTTTCAAATTCCACATCATTTTTCTGTTCGATGCTAAGCACTTTACAGCAACCATCACCCTTGATATCTATATCGCACCTCGTGATATTGAACGATCCAGTTTCAAAGACTGTTGTTCCATCATGACCACAATTCGCAATCGCCTGTTCAACCTTTTCTATCCAGTCAGACCTGGAATTCGCAATTCAAAGGCAATAGCTACCTGATCGGTATCATC
>Ga0153938_1000106_pt1 | contig 29757 bp, 51 predicted proteins | sample TSNY022MetaG_FD_104740 | JGI IMG/M metagenome (GOLD analysis project Ga0153938, IMG submission 104740) | Attine ant fungus gardens microbial communities from New Jersey, USA - TSNJ022 MetaG | ecosystem: Host-associated > Fungi > Mycelium > Unclassified | place: USA:New Jersey: Brendan T. Byrne... | reverse complement strand
CAAAACAAATGTTATATCTGAAGAAGTTCCGCTCGTATCGTCTCCCCTTTAATGCGACAGGGAACCCAATGATACGGTGATCTCTTGTTGAACAGATTACCAAGCGGCCACAGAGGGTGCTGGGGGGTATGACATATTTTTGGATATCATCGAAATTAAACAGCGTTCTCGGGTGCGCTGATCCACTTCTATCCTGTTGCAACGAGTGATCCCAGTAGGGCGGCCGTGGGCCGACAAGAGAGACCATAGATGCACCACTTGAATTGCGCGACAAGGCTCCGTTGCTACCATAATTCGAAGGGGTGGCAGAGGGAGGCTGGGAATACAATGACTGGAGGTCTCGCGGCAGCAACTCTACGGAAGAGGTGGGCAGGACCAATGGACTGTCTGCTGACAAGGCAGAAAGACTACCTGAGGAAACTATGAGGTCCTCTGGGACTTGATAGTCTATCTTGGGGCCATGTTTAACGTCGAAAACAGCGTAAAAGACAGATTGAATACGTGGAAGAAAGGAGCCTCCTCCGTCTGGCATTCTGAATGTCCGGGGATGGCATGGTTGTGTATCAGGAGAACAGATCCAGGAGCACGTAGAAATGTATGGACTTACCGTTTTGTGATGAGATCAAGTTATGACCTCTATATTTGTAACTCGATGTCCTTTTTGTCCCTCCACATCCCAATTGCCCAGCTCAACCTCGCTGCCGTTCTCAAGTGCGGTCAATCTTTCCGCTGGTCTTGCCTACGCCTCCCGATAACAGAGAACGGACCTACTCATGAGTATCGTTTCTGTCTAAGGGATCGCGTCATATGTCTACGCCAGGCGTCAGACACGCTTTTTTACCGTGCTGTTTTCCCAGAACCTCAGCCTTTGGCTGGCCAACTTGCACAACGTGATGCAGAAACACTGGCTTGGCTCAGAGACTACTTCCAGCTGGACACTGACCTTGTATCGCTGTATGAACAGTGGTCTGGACGTGACAAAGTGTTTGCCAGATTTCGGGACCGTTTCATGGGAATACGCATGATTAGGCAAGATCCATGGGAGAACGTCGTCTCGTATGTGTCATTATGTCTACTATGCTCGTCTCATAGGCTCTTCAGGTTCATATGCTCCTCCAATAACAACATTTCCCGCATAACAAAGATGGTCAGGGGACTTTGCGATCACTACTCGCCTCCACTTTTATCCCTCGCTGATCCTGAGAATCCAAACCTCTCGTATCCGTACCATCCTTTCCCGCCACCGTCAATTCTTGCCCAGCCAGATGTCTCCGATACTCTCAGAACTTTGGGTTTTGGATACCGAGCAGCATTCATCCAGAGGACAGCCGAGTTTCTCGTCAGTTCATATGGGTCAGATACCCTTCCAGATGATCCGAGCGAAGCTGCGGAACGTTGGCTACGGGGGCTTCGGAGAGTGAGCACCACAGAGGCCAGAGAAGCTCTTCTCAAGCTGACTGGTGTCGGGAGAAAAGTCGCTGATTGTATATTATTGATGAGTTTGGACAAGGTATGTAATTTCAATTTGAAAGGCTTACTCGAAATGATGCCGTGTCAAAGAAAGAAGTTGTTCCTGTGGACACCCACGTGTATAGCATTGCTGTAAAGTATTATGGGCTGAAAAGCATGAGTGCTGGAAAGACGAATATGACCCCCAAAATTTACGACGAAGTGAACGCTAAATTAGTTTCTGTGTGGGGCGAATACGCCGGTTGGGCACATTCGGTAAGTCTCGTTTTGAGGAAATTCTCTTGTGTATTCTAAGAAGGTGTTCTCTTAGGTCATGTTTACGGCTGACCTCAAATCTTTCGCCGACTTTAACACCACACCGAAAAAGCCTTCCACCCCAAAACGAAAACGCGAGAACAACCCAAAAGGAGAAGAGATAGATTATCTACTGACTCCTCCGATCACACCAGGTCCAGCGACATTATCCGAAGCTACTTTGAAGGCTTCTGCTACTATTTCGAAGGATAAACCGTCGGATTCATTTCTAGTACCTGCAACAATCGCCGATCGTGTGAAAAGACGAAGACATTCGAGAAAAACATGATTTTACTTGTACGGTTACCTATAATATTATACCTAGATATACTTGAAATCTACGATGGCATATGTCTTCAACTGCACTGCCACCATCAAAACAGGCTATCGCACCTTCAACTCTTTATCTGCTGTGATATGTCAAATACCTCACTACCAGAATTATACAAACGCTGTCTCGAGAAAACGTCCAAGCTATGTGATTTACCAACTATCGATGAAGAAACACAGGTGAAGAAGCAGCTTTTCTCCTCTCATACTTCCACATGCCTAGAATTACAACTTACACCTTAGGAACTCGTGCAATCGGCCCTTGGGGACCTCAGACAAGTACGCATGCGCATTCGAGAACTGGTGTTGTTCAGTCCAAATGAAAGACTGGATGATATCTCCACGAGGGATTTGGTGTACTTGACGCTACCTTATGTCTTTGCTGAGGTGGAGAACCGTGTACGGACGACGGAGAGGATGGATCGGATGAGTGTGTTGTCTAGCACCATTGTATGTCCTCCCCTACCCCCCTTCTTCTCGCGTTTGTGTGATTCATTTCAATGGTCGGTTTGGTTAAGGAATGTCATCGGGCGTTCGTGCGTCAGCTAGAGCACTACGAGATCGTACAGGAAGATGAGAAAAATATCTACTCGTATAAATCATCTAGTCTCGCTAATCCAGCGAAAAGGAGGGAGGTCAAGGTGAACCAGTACAAGAAGACCAAAAAGATCAAGGACCATATCCAAGTAAGACTTGGCTCTGTGGTGTGTCCTCGTTAATGTCCACTTGTCAGGTCCTACAAAAACGACGTAGTCTACCTACGTCCTCATCTGAAGACACCCACTCCCAATCTGACTTTGATTTAATCTACTCTCTTCTCCCGTCCTCACCTCCCGTCTACAATTCCACCATTTTTGCTTCCTCTGATGAATTAGACACAGAAACAGACGAAATTCTCCGTACGACGACATTACTCCTTCTCCGAATGTTGTACGGACAAGCACATACGCATCTCGAATCAATGGACCAAGAACTCGAACTGCTAAAACAAGCACCACAAGAGTTTGGTGGTGGTGGTGCACCTCCTGCCCGGGGTGAGAGAGGGGATTTCAGAGTTGGGACACGAAAGGGGAAGGGAAGAAGCGATGAGCAGATGTGGAAAATTGACTTGAATGTACTGGACGGAAATGGTCCTTTGCTAGATGGATATGGACATGTGAGTGCCGCGGTGTCTTCTTGGATTGTGGATCATGGATGGTTCCAGCCTTTGCGACCCTTTACGATTCTACCATCGAATGTAGTTGAGAGAACAAAGTTGAGAGCCAAGGTGTTTGGGCCTGGTTACAATCTGCCTACAATGTCGATTGACGAGTACCTGACAACTGAGAAGGAGAGAGGCAATATCATTACTGGTGGCGGGTAAGCGAACAATCTCTTGTTTGAATAGATTGGTTGACGGCGCATTTTGCAGGAAAGCAAGTTTGGAGAAGCCCACATCATCACAGCAGCTTAAAGTTGATTCTGAGATGGACGGTACAGTTGCTGGTGAAGAAATGGCGGAAAAGGCAAGGAAAAAAGATGAGAACTGGTCTCAATTCAAGGATGCAAATGCAAAGGGTGCGGGAAATACTATGAATAGGGGTTGATCGGCTTCCGGAAAGTATAGACATCAGAACTTTGTTCATCAGGGTACATAACTGATTTGATCGGGATCTGGATTAGTGGTACAGGGATGGTGGTAGTGTACAAGAGTGCGTCAACAACATGAAGATGCCTGTGGCACTTCGCCCGCTGCCGTCGTCGTAACATCAATTTCTACCCAAGACGATGTGAGAAAAGATTAGTTGGAAACAGAAAAAACAGGCGGACTTGTATTGGGCTCCGTTTGTGTGTCCTTGTCCATCCCAGGAAGTGACATGGCGATCTTCTTGAACAAACTCTTGACGTTGTGACCAGCCTTTGCCGAGGTTTCCATAAACATGATATTCAGCTGCGTCGCCTTTGTTGTGGCTTCCTCTAGCGTGACTTGGCTACAGGAATAAATTGTTAGTAATTCATGGGGTGTCCTGAAGGAGTTACAGACCGCTTGTCGGACAGATCCGCCTTGTTCCCCACCAGTACGATAATCACGTCGTTTCCCCGCTCTGACCGTACATCTTCAATCCATTTTGCTGTTGACATGAATGACTGTCGATCTAGAAAGAGAAGGTCAGAGGACCGTCAGTCGTTGGAATTGCATGAAAGGGCGCTCGCTTGTGATATCAAAAACGACGATTGCAACTGAGGAGTCACGGATGTATGAAGGTATGAGGGAGCGAAATCGTTCCTGGATGGGGACATGAGAAGTGGACGTAGAGGGAGGACGTGTTGTACCTGACCGGCGGTGTCCCAGAGCTGGAGACGGACAGTCCTGTCCTCAAGGTACATTGTCTTGCTCAAAAAGTCGATGCCAATGGTTGCTTGGTATGTATTATCAAAAGTATCGTACATGAATCTATTCGTTGAGGAAGCAGGCTGTGAGGGAGAGAGGGACGGCACACCTTGTGATGAGGCTGGTCTTGCCGACGGACTGGTCGCCGAGGAGAACGATTTTTGTGCGCTTGGGAGGTGCAGAGGACAGGTCGGTATGTTCGGCCATGAGGGTAGACGGGTAAGGGGTGCACGTGACGGGGAGACCCTCGAAAGTGGACGATGAAGATAATCGACAAAATCTCGTCTTTTGCGCAGAGCAGACCCTTGTTCACATTCGAGTTCTTTCCTCCCCGCACGGACCAGGCATGTCCTCTCTTCCCCGTATTTAAACCAGCTCACTGGCTCCAGGGCTTTGACAATCTTCTTTCTCGCATCGACCGCCTTGCCCTCCTCAATCCTCTCGCTGTCAGTGTTACTTGGGGGGCTGGCGGATCTACAAAGGACAAGAGCATCGAGCTTGCCTCTCTCACGCAAAATGACCATAACCTGACCACCCTCTTACATCTCACCTGCACAAATGCAGAACTCGGCCAGGTCGATGCTGCTCTCCAGGTCTGTGTCTTGACCACTGTCCTCGACGCTTCCTCTCATGTCATCTCATTCAGGCAGCGCAAAAATGTGGTATCCAGAACATTCTTGCTCTCCGCGGCGGTGAGTCCCGTTCTCGCCATCTCTTTGTCTCATATCCCTCCAGATCCACCAAGAGGACAGGAAGAATGGACTCCCTCCGACCTGCGCTTCCAGCACGCCATCGACCTCGTTAAATACATTCGCAAAACCCATGGCAGCCATTTCTGCATCGGAGTGGCAGGTACCCCCCTCATCCTACTCGCCCCATCGCCTCCTGTTCACATGTCCTCTCAGCCTACCCCGATGGCCATCCCGACAATCTCCTCGATACGGATGTAGAGATCGACAATCTTAAAGCAAAAGTCGACGCTGGTGCCGATTTCATCATAACACAGCTATTTTATGACGTTGATGGTTTTCTGGCGTGGCTGCGCAAAGTTCGCCACAAAGGTACGCTTGACGTGCCATCTCGACGTTTGCCCCTCCCTCATTATGTTTTCTAGGAATCAATGTACCCATCATCCCCGGAGTGATGCCCATTCAAACTTATGGATCATTTCAACGTCTGACACACTTGACGGGAGCCAAAGTACCTGTGCATATTCAGGAAGCATTGAAGCCTATCAGCGTATGTTTGTGAATCTCTAGTTTGAACGTCTAGTCCTGACATTGGGTTCAGCACGACGACCAACAGGTAAAAGACTATGGCGTCTCCCTTGCCGTCGACATGGTTCGCAGGCTCGTGTCCGAAGCCAATGTCCCTGGAGTACACTTTTGTACTCTCAACCTTGAAAAGAGCGTCCAGCGTATCCTTGAAACCCTCCAGTGGACGGATACCCTAGCTCACTCTCACAATAGACTCATCGCTGTAAGACCATTTTCGTCGTCTTCAGTTAGCGACTCAGGTTTCAATGTCAACAAAGGACGCACCCGACAAACCAGCACCTGTGGGCGATCCCGACCTCGTGGTGACGGCAACTACCGCAACCCATGACGCAACACAATCTCTGGCATCTGGCACGGTTACAGATAGTGAAGCTGGTCGAGGAGAACTTAACAACGCGGCAAGCTGGGACGATTTCCCAAACGGCCGTTTCGGAGATTTCAAAAGTCCTGCTTTTGGTGCTGCGGATTTATGGGGAAACTCTGGTCTCGCAGTTCGTTTCCTTTTTCTTGCAGCAAGGTTCTATATTAAGTGTTGTATTTGTTTTACTAGATCAATGAAATGCTTCGACAGTGGCGTCACCCAAAAACACTTTCAGAGCTCACCCAGATTTTTCTGGATCATCTCCACTCCCGAATTTCTACTACGCCTTTCTCCCCGGGGCCTCTCTCGTCTGAATCGTTGATGATTCTTCCGGAGCTTGAGCAGCTGACACGGAGGAGTTGGTGGACTGTTGGCTCGCAGCCTGTGATTAATGGTGTTAGCTCTTCCGATGAGACTGTAGGTTGGGGTCCAAAGGCGGGATACGTTTTTCAGAAGGGATTTGTAGAGTTCTTTTGTGATGAAGCAGACGTCGAGTTGCTTGAGCGGCGAATTGAGGAGAGAGGGAAGGGATGGGTACATTACATTGCTGGGAATCACAAAGTGAGTAAGGATGGTCTAAGTATATATCATGCCTCATGTCTAGCTTGTCAGGGCGCGTTCAAGACCAATGTTTCTCAAAATGAAAGGAACGCTGTGACATGGGGTGTATTTCCTGGACAAGAAATCATTCAAACGACGATTATCGAACATGAGTCGTTCCTGTCCTGGAAGGTGTGCTTTCTATTAGTTCTTTATTCATCGATCTGGATTCTGAGCATGTTGTAGGAAGAAGCATTTTCCACTTGGTCTGACTGGGCATCATGTTATCATCCAGAGTCGGATGAGCGTAAACTTTTGGAGGGTGTGCGCGATCAGAGATGGTTAATTAACATTATTCACCACGACTACCAAAACCCTCGTGCACTGTGGGACATCCTATTAGATAAAAGTGACATCAATCGTGTAGAAGTGTGAACAATTGCAAGCTTGGATGATATTGTACAATAACATATCGTAAACTTGTTGATTTTCAGTAGCGACAAGGCTGCATTCAGAGTTCGGAAGGTTCTTCTTCCTCCTCCATGGATTCTTCTTCCATATGGCCATTAGTGTTGTTGTTGTCCTCCTCCTCGTCTTCATCATCTTCCTCATCATCCTCATCTTCGTCAAGGTCTTCCATACTTGCATCGAGATCTTGACCAGATTCATTTTCACCTTCGTCTTCTAGGATAGAGGGTGCACCTCCTGAACCTTCTGAATCCTCTGAATCCTCTTCTGCCTATCAGGGTTCACAAAATCAACCATGTCATTGAACGTGATAGAGATGTGGGGAAACAGAAAACATACGTCGTTTTTTTCTTCTTGTTGTGTCATGGATCGACCGATAGGTATGAGATGGCTGTATCCTCCATTATGTATCGCTGTCGTCTGGTATCACAAACAAAATAATTCGGGTTTGTTTGCGCAAAAAAAAAAAGGATCTCTCTCATGATACACGCATGAAAACCAACAAGAATAACACTAAACCAACGTACGAGATCTTCCAGTTCATTTTCTTCATCACACAAATCATCCATCTCGCGTTGTAAATCTCGAATAGCATTCAGATTGGAATATATGCGTTTTCGAGGGAGAGGTGATGGATGCGGAGCGTTTGGCTTGGGTAAGAGATGTGGGAAGTGAGGAGGTTGGCGGATTAGTGTGGGAGATACGACGGGCATCGGTGCATTGAGCGAAATAAACCTGGCTCTGGCACAGCCACGAGCTATTATTTGTGTTTACTCTACAAATTATGTGTGTAATTATACATCAGGTATCAACTTTGTGTTCCCCCTTCGCAGTCGTCTTCGTCAAATTCAAAGGTCGTACCCATAGCTTGACGTGTCCAAGTTTGGTCGCCGTAATAACCACTCTGGGCATAAATGCCATATCCGTCAACAAATCGCTATCCATAGGTTTTACCTATATCATCTGATGCGTTTCAGCTGGTAGGGTGTGTAGTGTCAAAGACGTACTAGTACAGGTTGAACGATGGCAATTTCATTACGAGAGGGTGCGGGGTGATGGCGTGGAGAGTGGGTGGATTCTTGGACGAGGTGGTACTGCGGGAGATTACGGAATGCGAGAGAGATAGTAGATGAGATGGAGACGCGTTGGTGGTGTGTAACCTGAGAATGACTGTGAGTCAATGAAGTATAAGGGAAAGAAAAGAGTGTGTGTATGTACCTGGTGCTTTGGTCGATGTAAAGCACCACTAGAAAAGTCCCACTGAAGGGCAGGTGAGATACGACTACAGGAATGGAAGTGGCAGGGACTCACCAAGATGAGTTTGTTATCCTCTCCTACACTGCCAAAGCGGTAGGTGCGACCATCACATCGCAAGTCATCAAAGGCGACAGCAGAGACGAAAGACGAGTGGCCTTGACATCGGGCGACGACTCGTTGCTCCCAGGGCGAAAAGATGGTGATAAGGTCATCTTGACCACCTGCAAGGACAAATCGGCCATCTGGAGACCAAGCGACGCAAGTGAGTGCGCCAAAATAGGAAGCGTAGCAGTCGACTAGCCTGTTTATATATTCAAGTTGTGTGAGAGAAAGATAAAGCCGTACACACTGTTCAGCCAAAGCATCGATGATGCGTAAACAGCCGTCCTCGGAAGTAGCAGCAACATATTTCACATCGGGTGAGAATGCGAAGTCTATATGGACATGAGGAATGCCATCTGAACAAGGCAAGGTACTGACTGGAAACAGCTTTGCGAGATACTCGCCAATGACTGACAGGATTTTTAGCAACTTTGTCAGATCTGCCGGGGACGGGAGGACCGGGGGTAGTGGATGTGGTAGGATGCCAAGGGGGCATAGTGACAAACAGGGTGTGAGTGGGATCCCAGAGGGGCGGGGGGCTGAGATCGAAGGGGCCATCAGGGTGTTGGGGAGTAAAGACACCGTCGTCACGTTCTTTGTCGTATAGGAGGATGGTGCCGTCGGCATGGGAGACAAGGAAGAGACAAGGGGAGGCAGGGACCCAGCGGACAGCGGTGCAGGGAAAGCTGGATATACAACCCTGTTTGTTGAGGCGAGCATAGCGGGAGGATATGGGGTCTTAGAGACAATGAGTTCGTTGGGCGAGAGAGACGGGAGACGAGACAGACCAAGCCAGACGATATCGCCTGTGCTGAAGCCGATGACGACGTCGAGATGGTCGGCCGATGCTGTCGTATGGTTGATGTCGTGGCAGGTAGGACATGCAGAAAACGACACGCGGGCGAGGGGCTCCTGCTTGGACCATTGTTGAGTGCACATGTGTGGAAGGGGACAGGCCACACCTTTGCCCTCGATGCCCCATCCACGAGGACCAGACTCTTTGCGACGTTGTACGCGACTACGGCAGCCGCACCGTGCTTGGACTGCAACAACTTGGGCCAGCCATCGGTGCTCTGGATGCGGGTGACGAACGATGACGACGATGTACGCAGGTTGTGCTTTGGGCGTGCACTTGACTTCTTCCCTGGGCGCGGGGAGAAAATCGAGTGTTGTTCAGGCACCGACGGACTCGGCGGTTCGTTGTCGTCGCTGTCGGACGAGACCAGCGCAGCAGAAACACGAGTAGGATATGGCGTGGACACGCCGCTAGATTGGGGCAAGTGCTCACTTGTAAGCGAGTAGACACCTTCAGGAGCGACAAATGTGGCCATGCAAGGCTGAGTGCCTCATTTGTCATTTATCATTCCCATCACCGCCATCATTCTCACAATGCGCATCACCGCCATCAATACCGCCATCAATAATTTCATCAATATCAGTACCATGTTCACATTACCTCCATGCTTTCTACCACCATCACCTCCCGCATCTTACCTCGCATCTTCCATATCTGCGCCCGCAGCTCTTCCACCTCCCTCTCTACTCCTCCTCCCGGGAACCCCATTGCAGACTCTAATCTCTTCGCTACAACAAGGCACTCGGCCCTCAGAACCCCTGCCATCACTTGGTTCGACGACACTCCCTCCTCTGCCTTTCCTCTGGGCCGTGAGACCCGCAAGATAAACACTTTCCAGGCTGTTCGCGATGCCATCAGGTCAGTTCCGACTTCCAAACCCCTGTACGCTCATCCACCTCGTCTAGCATCGCACTGACCAAGGATAATAATGCCGTGGTCTTTGGAGAGGACGTTGCTTTTGGTGGTGTTTTCAGGTGTACCATGGTCTGTATCACACCTTTGCTTATCGTCTGCGCACTCATTCTCCATCTCCAGGGCCTTGCCGAAGAGTTTGGTAGGTCACTACTACCTTCCAACCCTGCTCAAACTCAACCGATCCAGGTCGTGAACGTGTCTTTAATACACCCCTCACGGAGCAGGGTATTGCAGGCTTTGGTATTGGCCTCGCTTCCATGGGTCATACTGCCATTGCCGAAATCCAGTTTGCAGACTACATCTTTCCCGCCTTTGACCAGGTAATCTTTCTCCACCTATCGTGAAACATTCATTCAATCCATTCTGTAGATCGTCAACGAAGCTGCCAAGTTCCGGTATAGATCCGGCGGTTCATTCAACGTCGGTGGTCTCACCATCCGCGTACCAACCATGGCTGTCGTAAGTTTTCACCTGCCCAGGCAGACTCGAGCTCATCGATCTCTAGGGCCATGGTGGTCTATATCATTCCCAATCCCCCGAAGCTTTCTTCATGGGTGCATCGGGTCTCAAGGTAATAGATCCGCCAGCCCCCGAATAATCCAATCTGAAAACGCTACGCAGATCGTCATTCCTCGGTCTCCAATTCAAGCCAAGGGACTTCTACTCGCTTCAATTCGCGACCCTAACCCAGTCATATTTATGGAACCCAAGATTCTCTATCGTTCGGCAGGTTTGTTGACCCATTTCCCTCGCTCCTTCACAAATCTTAAGTACTCCCCAGTCGAACAAGTCCCCGTAGACGATTTTTGCCTCCCGCTGGGCAAAGCAGAAACACTAATTCCCGGCTCAGACTTAACCCTCCTCACATGGGGAACTCCCATTTACAGTGCTGAAGATGCTATCAAGTTATTACAGAATCCTCCTCCTAGTTTGGACTCTCTCGTCCCTCAGTCACTCAGGCAGGCGAAAGTGGAACTCATAGATCTGAGGACTATTTTACCTTGGGACGTGCAACACATAGTTGATAGTGTCAATAGAACTGGGAGATTGGTTATCGTTCATGAGGCTGGGATGACAGCAGGCGTAGGTGCTGAAATCAGCGCCCAGGTGCAGAAGAGGTGTTTCTTGAAGTTGGAGGCCCCGATTAGGAGGGTTACTGGATGGGAGTGAGTATTTTCTTTTTTTTCATGTCCCTGGATCCCAGCTGAGGCATTGTTAGTCTTCCAAACGCAATGCAATTTGAGAAATTCCATCTGCCAGATTCCATCCGCATTTTGGATGCTATCATGGAAACACTGTCATACTAGTACCATTTATTACATACCCTTTGATTCTTATTGTGAAGAACATATGGGATATATCTGTAAAACGCGTTAATTAGGACACGAGCACGTGATCCGGGCTTGAGCGCGTTAGCGCGTTTCGGATTCATCTCGCGAAAACATCACTCGAAGCTTTACATAATGAAACGGAAGCACAATGATGAGGCTGACGATACCTCTAACAAAAATCCACTCGACGAATCATTCAATAATTGCTTTTGCAATGTCAGCAACCTCGCTACTGCCCTCGGATACTTTACTGGCAAAGTGGATATGGTTTGGTCTCATATTCCAGACAAGTTGATATGGAATTTCGTTGCGAAATGTTGTCTTTCGGATAAGAAGCACAAGATTTCCGTGTCCCTTGAGGGCGGTTGGGTTCAATATCTGAAAGAGTCTAGACCGGAGGCTGTCGCAATTATGGATGACCTTCAACTCTCCTTAGATGGTGTCAGCTTTGTTGAGGAACGAAAGACGACAGCCAAGCTGGTATTTAAAGAGGGCATCGTCTTTCGGAAATTTAGGAATGGGGAGTCGTTTTTGATGAATACTTGGCAACGTGAGTTGTGATGTTGGCTTATTCGAGTTCTTCTATCCTGATAGTCCCTCTCAAGTCCAACAGCCGGAGACCACAAACAAGGAAGATGACTGGTTTGGTACTCCTGATGTCCCTTTTCCTGAACGAGTGTCGGATCTCATTAAAAGAATGACTGGTGGCCGACCGAATGATGCTATCCCCAATGAAGAAAGCACGACAATGAAAAATATGTCGAATGAACGTTCAATGACTCTGGGCTCATCCATTCTCGGGCTAACGAACGGAAGTCGAAGATCATCTGTATCGAAGCAAGAGTCGATGGACGTTGATATAGATCTCAACTGCAAATCTCCCGTCACAGCTATACCTATCCAGGTCAGGGAAGGACAGGTTACATTGCAGTCTGGACAAGCGGTTCTGCAAGGGCCGCAGCGTAAAAGCAAGAAACGGAAGAAGAAACAAGCTGTTCAGCAAGACGCAGCAGCAGCAATACCAAAATCCGTTGTTCAGCAACCATCGGCACAAAATTCTCCCCCAGACACTGTTGCCATTGCTGCCAGATCTACAGTTATCGCAGACAATACTAAAGCTGTCGAAGGACCAACCGTGATTAACTTGGGCGTACGTTTTTGCTTGCTTTTTCTGTGAAAAATTAACACCTCGAAAAATATTACAGCGAACCAAGGCGGCAAAAATAGATGATAACACTCTAGAAGGATGTTTGGCACAGTTGAACTGCTTACAGGTAGTTTTCAAGGTCTATTCTTTACGTTCAGGTCTAAATAAGTAAATCACAGCCGCAACTTACCTACAGTACGCTGAAACAAATCCTCAACATGAAGTCCGGAACGTTAATCAATGTGATTGGAATTGTCAGAGGTCGTAAAGCGCCGCATGAATCAAGAAATGGGGGTGGGTCTACGAATGCTGACGCCCGCTCTCGTTGCTCAATTGCAAGTAGATTGGACTACCACCATCCATTTACAAGATTCCACTTCATTTGAGGATTCTGACTATCTTCCTACCGACTTCAGCATTGTGTTCTTTCAGGGGAATTTCGAGGAATGGTTACCGCAGGCAAGTGAGGGGGACATTTTGATCCTGCGTGGTATCAGAGTGAGCACGACCTTTCCATCTCTCCATAGTATATCAGATCCTTGACTACATAAAGCTGCAAGATTTCAATGGCTTATCTGGCGTCGGCCACAAGGATCGAACAAAATGGGCGGCTTATTCCACTTCCAAAGAAGACTTGCTTCAGCCCAATATAGGCCAAGCTCCCGAAACCAATTCGCTGGCGGCGGGTGGTTTTCATTTCTCCCCTTTCCTGAAGGAACTAGAGCATGAGAAACGCTATTGCAAGCGATTGGCCGATTGGTGGAAGGAGAAAAACCCGCCTGCCTCAGAGACAGAGACAGAGACAGACGGTCAGGTTCACCAATTGATTGGTTCCACTGTTCGCCAAAATCGCGAGCATCGACTCTTTCGTGATGCAGGGCCGGAGGTGGAACCAAATGGTTATTTCGATTGTACATTTGAGGTCAGTCACTCTCTTTTGCTTTCTGGCTGTCATCCAACTGACATGACAACAGGTTCTCAATGGCTTTGAGAGTGAAAACGGAGTTTTCGTTCTTTATGTCACAGATTATACCAGGAACGCCCAAACTGCAAGTTGTCAAGCTCCGTGGTGTCCTGTTGGATTGAACGAATACGTGCTTTTATTCAATCTCTGGGATGAGGCGGCTACCCGAGGAAGAGATTTCCTACCTCAGACTTACTGGGCTGTGAGAAACGCTCGAATGATTCGCGGCAATAGCGGTTTTGTAGAAGGCAAGCTGGTAGAGACAAAATTTAGCCAAGTCGACTCCGACGATGACTATCCTCCATTACAAGCATTACTGGAGTATGTTTCAGTAAATCATCTCATGAATACCAGCTGATTATATGGTATTCTACAAGGCGGAAGAAGCAATGGGAGAAACAGAAGACTCAGAACTTGCCTTCTTTTCCTCACAAACTGTTTAAAGATGTCCAGGAACAAGAAGTTTTTAATTGCACAGTGGAGGTAATTTTTTTCCAGTCGAAGCACCACTTAAATTCTCACAATTTTTTTAGTTACTCCATATCATTGATAAAGCCCACAAGACGCGCCTTTTAGTAACCGATTATACGAAACATCCAGGATTTTTGTACCCCTGCGATCAAGATTGGTCCCAAGAGTTGGAGGGACGTGTCCTTGCCATCCAGCTCCGAGACAATCAAATTCAGAACGCGAAGTCCTTGAAAAAGAACGGTGGAAAATTTGTTACAATCAAAAATCTTCGTCTTTCGTCCGATGGAACTAGTAAGAAGCTTCAAGGCGACTTGGGAGGTTATGATTTACTCCTGAATTTGCTTCAACCCGACAGTCCAAATGAAGACCTTCAAGCACTACACCAGTATGTTTCAGGTTTCTCCATTCCATCAAATCCCTGTTCATTATTGCAAGGCGTAAAAAGGAGTTTCAGGACGAAAAAGAAAGAGAGAAAAAGAAAAAGAAGGAGGAGGAATCAAAATCACATAGTCAGGCTTGTGAACCCAAAACTCTACAAGCTGCTATCAGACCAAATCTGAAGATAGCCCAAATTAGAGCTTCTACGCAAGATTACCTGAAAGCAAGGCTTATCGCCCGGGTTATTGATTATCATCCTCGTTCACCGAGTGATTGGGTCCGTCTCTGGTGTTGTCAGTGCAAACAAAGGTCCAATTTCTTTCGACTGTCATTTGAGTGCTTGACTAAGTTATGTTGAATAGAATTCCCAAAGAGAATAAGGCATGCCGTAAATGCTTAGACATGGACCATGAATTCGTTCGCCCCAAGTTTGAGCTGATCTTATTAGTTGAGGACAAGATAGGTGATACGACAGAATTAATGTTGAGAGGCGAGGTACGTCTTTGTCATACTATTCACTTTAATTACATCAAAGCTAATGGAAGATCTAGAGTGACTTTCTGCAAGGAATTGACATAGGCAATAGTATGCTCGATCTCAGCATTTCAGGTGATCTCTTACAGAGACTCAAACCCTTGCTCGGCGACTCAAGTGAGAGAGAGGATGTTGGAGACATACTTTGTCGTAATTCTGTGTTTTCGTCGCTGATTATTGGACGAGTCAAATTGCCCGATTCGGTGCCTATTGGCCTGTTAATGAATGTCGAAGATTAGGTACTACTGTTTTTATATTATCTATTATTTTTACATTATATTATCGGGGCACGGCCTACTTCACATCTGATGTTCTATATACTTCAATAAAAACTGGCTGGGCCTAAAAGACCCTTGGAAATGGGATAAAGCAACTTCTTTGATCACACAGTATGCACCCGATCAAGCCGATGGTCCTGAACAAGGATCGCTACAATAAGTTTGAATAAACAAACTGTGACAGAACTGGCCTCTTGCCGCAGAAAATAACGACACCAGCAGGATTTGAACCTGCGCCCTCAAAGAGGAACAGATGACCAATCAAAGATTCGAATCTGTCGCCGTAACCACTTGGCTATAGTGCCCCTACCAGTTTGGTGTCAGCTAGATTGATTCATCTTTAAGTATTTTCATTATCAACGACGACTCAAAGCTTCCTATTTTCATTATCAAATCTCAGCACAAATTTAGCACCAATAAAGAAGATTTGAAGGACTTTCGGAGACATCGGAGCTCACCAGTTGTCAAGCTGTAGTTGACTAAGAACTATCTATTGCTATTTTCTTTCAGGCATTTTTATCGGGCAGGAGGTGTATTTTTCGGAGGCAAATAAGCTGAACGACCAGTGAGGTCTATCTTTAAGACTTGTATGGTATTCCTTTTCCAACGTGAACGTCGGTCTAAGTATGAGGTGACACTTGACGTACCATTTTGTAACTGGCGAAGAAGGGTGAGCCAAGTCGTGATGGCGAAATCCGATGCTTACCCGTTGAAACTCATCATAGGCGGTACTCCTCACATTTTCATGAGCGTTTCGAATAATGCCCATCATGAACTCAGCAGCCTGGCGATCGTTCAAATGTAGTGTAAATCGGTCCTTCAACCTCCGAATGGTTGCTTCGCCTTTGAACGAGGGGAGGCCAGTATCAAGCATGAGCTGGATGGTGTTTATGATTTGCTCTGCGTATGGCCGAACAGCTAGAAATGCTTTGACGGTCAAACTCTGAAATAGCTGATAACCTTGAGAGTATTTTCCGCCCATCAGGACTACCATCTCATGGTTGAGCTTAAAGGAATTTGGTTCGAATTTAACCCCCTCCGGATACCATCAAGATAATTCCCAGCAACTAACAGCGAACATACTCACCCCCGGACGTGGATATCATACAATTAATCAGTCACCAGAAAAGTGAAATGAGTCATAACAGGTACTTATCTATATCGAACAAAAACCCAAAATCTGGTAAAAAAACCATGTCAACATGAGTCAGAATGATTGGGACGCCAATGTCCTACCTATATGTACGATGTGCCCATCACCGTCAATCATAATGTTTCCATTGTGTCGATCCTTGATCTGGAGAATATAACAAGCCACGGAGTATGCAGCCATCGACTGAATAAAGTTCAATTGTGCTTTCTGAAAAGTAACAGTATCCTGGCCTCCATATTTGGAAGTGAAAAAGTCCAACAAATCGTTGACCTTAGCCCGACCCATTTCATCGCGAGAGGTAGCATTCGGGACCACATCTATGACGCCACACTATGCAAGGAGTTGAGTCTAACTTTCGTCGTTGAATCACAAGTTCTTACTCCAGGAGCCGTCGCCGTAACACGATATGGGAACAGATAGAGCGGGAGGCCGAGACTTGTATAGATATTCTTGAACATGGCAATGACCTGTAATGCAAGAACATCCTGGCGGCAGTCGTCGCCGACTTTGAAAATCGCTTGTTGCAAGACATCATACTGAATGCGCTTCTCTACCCCTGTACCATCAACAACAGAGTCGGGGTTTGTTTCAATTTCAGTCCGCTCTTTCCTGACTTTGAAAGTGGCCATAAATGGTGCCTATGATGGATCGCTCAAATGAGGGTTACAGAGGGTGATCAGAGATACCTTCGCATGACTTTGCAAAGGCCTCCCAGACTTTTTGTCGATATCGACGATTACGCCATCTGGGTTGCTAGGGAGGTAAACACCGACGTCAACTTGTATCTTTGCCATTTCTTCGTCAATTTTGGCCTTAAAGAGCATAAGGAATATTGGTGGCGACCAACTGGGAGTCAAGAAAAATCACCTTTTTCTCGGGCTTTGTCCTTTTAATGTAGGGTTTCAGCTTCCCAGAGATTGAGGTAACCTCGTTGAAGAAGCTGAACTCCCTGTCATAGAACTCACGTGCTTCACCAGATAGTGATATGACTACTTCATCCGTCATAGCGTCGAGAGTAGGTTTCATGGGATCCTCCTAAGAACCGGTTGAGAATAAGAAATTACAGGAATGCTATACTAACAATTTCTGCTGCATCATCTTTGAAACAGTTTGCTTTCATGTTCCAAATGATTTGATGACAAAAGAGCTGTGAAATCTTGGCCGTCTCAAAGATGAATCGGGACACATAGCCTGTGACTTCATAAGCCTTAGTCGATCAATTAGTGAGATGAAACTCACCTAAAGTGTCATAACGAAGTGCCTGAACGACCTGAGGAATGAAGAAAAAGGTCAGCTTAACAGGATGTTCTTCTAATACACGATGTGCATATTGCAAAATGTGGGGTTGGTTGTTGTATCGCTGTTCGAAGTAGGTTGTCGCAATGATGGGGGGCACCGCTTGCCACAGAAGGAGATACTGTGATGATGAAAGAGTAAGAGTTACTGAAATGATTTGCTTGGCTACCTACCTTGTGGTCTCTCCGGACAGTTGGATCAAAGTTCTCGCCAAGCAAAAAATGGACTGCTTCGCATATATGAAGGACTTGTTTAGGGCTCGAACGTACTAGCCTTGAGACTTCATGCCTAATGAGAGGCAATTTAAAACGCTCGGGCAGATGGACCACAATGGCTGGATCAATATTCCAGATAGAGTGAATGAGAGCGACCCAGGTTGTATCAAAAAGTCCACGTTCTGTGGCACCAGTTACATCCGTAGAGCGTTTGATGTCGTTCGTAGGGTTGACCCAAACGGAAAGACGAGAGAGTTCAGACTCAATCAAGAGGCGTAAGGGCGTGTTCAAATCTCTCAACCGTGTAGTATAGTCTGAAAACTGTGAGCTCACGCTCATATTTTACTATCTAACTTACAAGACTTTCGTGTTACACATCGTAGAGGTGATAGGCTTGAAGTTGATGGGAGACCGCGGACGACATCGACTTGTAGGTATGAAAGAAATTCGGATAAAATCTTTAATTCAGTGTTCAACTGTACACGGTCAGCACCAAATGTCCATCTTCGCAGATGAGCTGGTCTATGAGCTGGAACGCAAGAAAAAAAACTCACTGAGGTAGCACACTATACCAGGAAAATGCAAGTTGATAGAGAGATTCTCTGAATATATTTTCGCAAAATGCATCGAAGTGAGAACTCTTAAGTGCTTCAAAACCAAAGAGCAGGAATGAAAATCTGGGCTCTCGAGCCAAAGAATGAGTGCTATGTAACTTTTCAGAGAATTGTGAGTGATTACTCGTCTGATACATACCTGAAACGTCTATGATTGCGGGTAGACCGCAGAACAAGCTGTTGGATAAGGAATATGATGTTGGGTTGGTAGTATCTGGCGGCCTGAAGGCGACTGTAAAGCAAATGCAATACTAAAACATGAGGACTGAGAAGTTTGTGAGCATCTTTCAACTCTTTGCTAATCCGCTCTTTATCAGTTGGAGCGTATGCGATAGGAGAGTTAAAAGGATCATGATAACTGTTTGTAAACATATCAGGAGAAGATAGGTTGTGATCTAGATCGGACTGACTTCATATTTCGAGAGAATATACCTTTTTCATGCTTAATGGTCAAAGACCAGGCAGAGACAATTTCGCTCATCAGGGCCACCTCAACTACTGATTTTTCTGATATGAGCCAGCTCCAAGTTTCAGCGGCAACAACCATGGCAGATGGAGTAGCCACAGCGAAGGGTAGAGCAACAATATAATGCAGCAAATCATAATCGCACTGTAGAGATAGTCGATCTTGAGTGCCCCGGGTTAGATGCGAGAAAGACGTACGTAGTCCAGCGAGACCAGCACCGCAGCACAGCGGTACAACAAACGACGTAATTCTTGAACAGTGAGGGACGGGTGCTTCGACCTGATATCTGCCATTGAAGCTTGAAGCTTTTCTCGCAGTGCCCGGATCTCACTCTGCGGCGTATCTGCACCCTTGACAACCCTACAATCTGAGGCGTATGGCCAGATTAGAGATGATCGTTGAAACAAATCGAAGCCACATACACTCCTTGCCACAGAAACGGAAACCTGCAGCCTCCCCAGAATAATAGCTCTTGATCGCGATTTGACTTATTAAAGCCTTTGCCTGGTCCATGCTCCAGCGAGACATAGATTTCAATGAGACTGGAAAGCTTTAGCATTTCAACACGAAATCAGAGATCATGTCATACAAAGATGACGATGTACAGGTCCAACATCCTTCCCAAAGCGTTCAGCAACGGAAGCGCCGAGTTCCGCCGAGTCCGCTCCCAGGACCGGTTGATTAACGGCAAGATATTTCTAATGAGAGAGTTAGACCAATATAGTCGAATACCCATTCAAATGACCTGTAATGTCGACTGTAGTTCCAAAGGGGCCCGGCTCAAAGCCAATTCGAACCAGGAATTCGCATTGCGCAGAATATTGTCAAGGATTTCTCTCCGGATTTGATAATTATCGGTCAACTGAAGCGAAATCTTGGCTCGTTCGGAATAATATTCCCAAGTTGGTTCATACTATCAAAGCCATTAGACAAGCGAGTGGACGAGCAGCGATGAACATTACGCGCCTCGTTCACGAATTCATTCTCAGTTCCGCGTTGGAGTAGCGTCAAAACCTCAAGTATCGCGAATACCAAGTGAGGATCACACATCAAAGATGGGAAGGAGACCAAAAGTCGGTTGAGATATCTGGATGCGATTTCCCTGACCTTGGGAATTCGATGAGTGCTGCTGACAACTAATTGTTTGAGTTCACCCGAGAGGCACTTGGGAAGAGCTTGTTGAGAGGCTTTGCCAGTCAAAGCAATTTGGCAACCTCCGATCACCTAAGACTGAGTTAGGAAGTAAAATTCAGGATGTTGAGCCTCACTTTCTCAGCAATGCCTTCCATACAAACACTGAGCACGGTGTTCTTATTGAGGGTATCGTTGATGAAGTAGGTAACTAAGGAAGATGGCAAACCCTCTGATGCTCTCAGACTTTCAATGTCGTGCATCGCCAAAAGAAAGATAACCTGTCCAGAGGACAAACTTCGAAGTTCACTGGATCTTAGCATAATGTACTTGGTCAATCGGATTCGCTGTTTGGAGAGAATCTTGAATCATGATGTCAATACATAGATTCAAGAGTGGAATGGCATTGCACAATGCTTACCGACTCGGCATACTCCTGTCGGATGACAGTATTGTACTCAATGTCACTCGCAAATGCACCATGGGTTTCTTCAACAACCATGCAAGGAGTTTTGGTGGCGATATGCATGAGTGTAGGGAGCAGCCAATCTAGAGAAGTATCGCTCCTTTCATCCAATGAGGTGAAATCGAATAAGACACAGAGGAACCACAAGTTCCTGAAAAGAGAAACTGTTTCTGAAGAAGCGTTCTCCCAGAGCTTGAAGTCTGCGTGAGCTAACAAGGCATCAATAGGAAGCAGAAGGGAAGTCAGAGATTCAATCTTATCATCGATCTTGGAATCACGTCAATAATATACACATGAGGTGAGCCAGGATAAAAACAAAATCACCTTCACTTGGGGATTAGTGATCCGTAAGTTCTGAATTGCAATTCCCTTGTCAAGAAACAAGGTCAGTAGCTCCGTTAAATAAATGCCAAAAAGCTCGGGACGCCGACCCAAGTCTTGGGCAAGTCTTGTTTGAGCAGCAAGGACCTGCATCACCTGATGAGCACCACATCAAGTGAGCTGAAAAGATACAATACCATGTTGTTGGAGGACCTTGGGTCATCTACATTTACCGAACGGTTGATAGCGGAGAAGGATCGAATAATATCAATGAATGGGCCTTCCGGCGCAACGAGAGCCAGATCGACAAGGTTGTATGCAATAGTTGCCTCAACAGTAGGCTCTGCAGAGCGCAAACGTTGCAGAAGCATTGAGATCGTTAGTTTAGTGACCTATAGCAGTAGATATTGATATGAAAAGAATATTACATTTTTGAGCTACGCACCGCTTCAACGCTAAACTCCAATGCCAAGCGAGTCACGACAGAGATAGTACTAATACCTGTCAGACGCTTTTCCTCCTCCGACAGTTCGCATAATTCCGTTTCCAATGACTGGAACGTCCCAGAATCATAACCATCCGGGCCACCAAAAGAGGCATCATGAGTATCTTTACTCGTCGCAGCGATGAAATTGAGAAGCGAATATATGTTCGACATAATCAGATCATCACCTGGGGCAAGCTTCATAGAATTTAGAGATCAATTTTCACTTGAATATTGCCTATGAGTCAGACCTTGATACACAGGGAAAGGCACCTCGCGGCTGCAGCCAAGGGGGGTGCACGACCTTCTGCAAACTCAAATTCACAAAGAAGGAGAGGTGATGTTACAAATCTCCTTAAATGCGAAGCCATTATAGAAGCAATTTCTGGAAACCTGGTGGAGGATATCAGCAAATACAGAAACTCAATACAAAACACTACCTTCTGACAAGAATGGCTGCAGATTTCAAAGCAGCCTCTTGTACCAAATTATCCGAGATAGGAGATTCATTGCTAAGCAGGAGGGTGATGCGAGAGAAGATGTTTTGGTCGATTTCTCCTAGGGACACAGAGCAGATGGAAGCTAATTTCTATCGAGAGGGATACTTTAAGAAAGCACATATGCAACGAGCTCATTATAATGCTTACAAGACTTTCTGACATCGTCTCCCATGCATAAGTGTCGATAGAAGGCTCATTATCCATTTCCTGAACCTGATCGAAGAAATCCGCAAAACATTGCATCGCATAAGCCGCAACAGATCTGATAGAAGTTCTATCTTCATCACTAAATGTTCTTGTATCCGTGATTTCGTCATGAAGTAATGCAGCATAAGCCCTGTTCGCAGCGTCGGCCTCCACATCAGTGGCTGTTGTCTTTGCAGGTGGAACAAGGACTTGAGAAAGAATCATCCACTCCGTTTCTATCACGCAGCAGACGATGAAATAACCACTAAGGGGTCGACCTTCAGAGACATAACGGGACACAAAAGTCTGGATGAATTGCATGCATTTTCCGCTCGCCCCTTCCTTTTGGATGATGTTGACCAATAGGTGATTAAGTTTTTCAACAACCTCACTGTGACATAACTTTTTTAACTCTTGAGAGATACATCGCCATTGGCTTATGTCCCATTTGTAAGGGGTAGAGCTAACTGCACGGTAAAAACCATGTAATGCAGGCATGACCTGGACGAGAATGTCGAAAGCTAGAGACATCAGAAAACGTCCTCTCAGATACTGTAAAGCACTCACAGCTGCACACATTGATGCCTTCAACAGTGTTGGAGAGGAAGGTGCAAATTGCACCTGTAGCTTCCTTACGAAATTGTGGTTGTTCGTTGCAAACCTGCAGTAGTGATGATACAGTGGAGTAGATGAGTTTATCAGGCAATGCCCAGTCTAAGGAATTAAGTCAGGGCTGAAGGATAAGGCAGATGAAAAAAGAAGCAACCTCTCCAGGACAAGGACGGATCAAAGTTGATACGAGGAACATCGTTCAAAACTCCAAGGAGTGTTGTGAACAGGCTTTTGGCATTCTCTGCTATATAAGAAGGAGAAGAATACTTGATCATGTCACCGTATGCAATGTTATATTGCACCCGAGATACCGTCTGAAAGCATAGTGAGCTGCTAGCAAGAAAGAATGGAATCGAAAGACGGACCATGTATACCCGTTGCAAACCTTGCACCTCTTCAACTCTGATTTCATCTCCATTTGCATTTGCATCCTCATTGATAGCCGCACTATTGCACAAAACTTGAACTCTCGGAACTAGTGGATGTTTTTCACGTCCAGAGCCTCCAAAACGATTTGGATCACATGCGGCAAGGTCAGAAAGTATCTGTTGCCGTATGTTCAGTTCGAGGCTAGAAAATATAATACGGTAGGCATGGATTCTCATATATATCGTCCAAGCTCACCAGTCCATGCACTTCAAAGGGCAGAAATAAATATTAGTCATTGCCCTACCGGGCTGATGATGTAAAACCCATTTTTAGCAGCTAATCCTTTCCATAGAACAGTCACATCGCTCTAATACATGCCACCCAACAAAAAACAGCAACACCTTAAGGAAATAGAGGTTACCGATGTCCAGGAAACAAAGTAAGCTTCCCTCAAATTGATTGAAGGATCCACTAACTAATTGATTAGATCAGCCCCTGGTCAGTAGAGCTGTGTTGGAATATCATTACCAAATATCTCATGGGTTATGTGAAGAGGAGACGTTCCAACTCAAGAGGCGCCGTATTTACGAGAGAGCTCGAGATTCAATAAAGGTCCTGGTTGCATCCCGTACTCACCAACTGCATGTTCTTGCATGAGCTTTCCCGTTGAGGTTCTCATATCTCTATTTTCAATCGTTCAGGGAACAGGCACGAGCACAGGTCCTTGAATTCAAACTGCAAGAAACAGAACTGGGCAGAGATAACAAGGACTTCGAACTCTGGGATGCTAGTGACGAAGATGCATACAAGCAATGGCTCAAAAAGTATGGTGCTTCAGCTAGAGAATTGGGTTACTCACGGAGCATCGTGGTGGACGCTGCGAGCAAAATGCGTGAGTAATCATTGGTCCTTGGCTGAATGCTGATTCAGAAATATATAGTCAACATGTCGTCAAAGGAACGGCAGGGTATTCTGCGTGAGACCTTGAAAGCTGCTAGGTTACATGTTGAACAAAGTAAAGAGAAGGAAAAGGTGTGCATACCTGTTGTTCGCCACTAGCCAAAGCACTCATTAAAATCGCACAGCTGGCGACAGATGCTTCGGCCTTGATTCGCCATTACAAAAACTTACTCATCGGACCGGTTCAAACAAGCAGGAAAAAGTAGACACGAATACAACTAATTATAAATATGTTGTATAGCATATACTGACAAAAACGATTTACTGGAGTCCTGTCAATCATGATAGCTTGTCAATTACCAGTAGGACTCACCAAATCTGAGATGTTTTTTTCATACAGACTATGTCCCACGTTTGAAAGCTATCTCAAACAAAACTTAGATCATTCAGGGTAGATTAGAAGAAGAGGCCTACAGGTTGACTATCAGGTTCGTGTAGGTCTTCTCTTTTGTAAGGAATATTGGGTTTGAGGTGCAGGTATTCGGAAAGGAAGACCCTCAATAACAGAGACCACCGACGCATTGTTGGAAGGTCAAGAGCACTGGCGTCATCCTACGGAAAGTTCATCTTCAACATAGGAACAAAGAGCTTAAAAGAGTAAAGGTTACCTTGAGTGTATGCCAAACATGCGGGAAAGGTTCAGAAATAATATGCAATACACTGACGCCTTTCTTTAAAAAGGGGACATGGTCATCACCAATGTGCCCGGAGGCTCCTAGCACGTTACGCCGCACGAACCAACTCCGCCAGCTACCAGACGCCATTAGTTTGTCTTCCCCGTATTCGAAAGCGCCGCTGTCTCCCAATCTTTCTTCGATGGCGACAAGAGCATCAAACATCCACGCAGTATCCGCATAATATGACCTGATAAGTGGATCGGGGGCACCAAGTAAATCAAGGAGAATTAAATGCTCTATTGAAGAAATTTCCGTTTCTTGAGAACCAAGGAGTCGTCGCCTTGTAAGGGTAGATTGGTAGGTATTGGCCCATTTACGGGCCAGGTGTCTAGAAATCGTGAGGCTCGTATGCATTTCTGTTAGACAATTGAACCACAGACCTAGCACCATAGATTGAATCTGTATCTGTCCAGTCATGAAATGCCTCCTCCCCATCAAAAAACACCAACTGCAGAGTTATATCGGCAATACTTTCGTCATCATCGTCCAAGAGGCCCTCCTCCCATCGTTTATGACGGTCGTCGAGGAGTGGGTCTAGAGTCTCGGCAATGTCCAACATCATGGCACATGGGGCTGCAGAATCTGTGGCACCGAGAAACTTAGATAGACAAACGTGAGTTGGACACAGCACGGTAGCATTCACATACCTGGTTTTCAGGGTAATTTGGATAATATTTACTGTCATAGTGAGCAGACAAAATCAGTCGACGAGGAGCAGAGGGGTCTTTTGTGGCAATAATATTGGCAAATTTCTTCTTTCCAACAGGGGTATCATCCGTGAATTCGTCCTCTTCAATCTCCCAATCAAGCTTCTTGAGTGTTGACACAATGTAATTTCGAGCAAGGGTTATGTTCTCTGTACCGGCTGAAGCCCATATTACTTTACTCGCGAATGAAAGCAAGAAAAACAGAGTACTCACGAGCTCTGGGTATCAGGATTCTAGAGAGATGCGAAGCAGAGTTAGCTGGATCTAGCTTGCTCACTGGGTCGGGAACTCCTGACACGAGCGCTGTCAGCTCATCAGATGATAGCTGTGGAAGTTCACGTTTGCCAAACAGAGATGCCTGGAGAGAAATCAAGCAGCTACCCAAGCACCATAACACCCAAAACGCTGGTATCCGACACCAATGGGGAGGCCACGATGACATTGTTCAGAGCGTGTTTTGACCGGCCCGGAGCACCCTTAGTGGGTCGGCTATCCCCTGCCCTTCCTCACGACAATGGCCATTCATGGACTTTGGGTATGGATTATAGAAGGTTTTATGTATCAGATCCATTGACCAACTCGACAGATAATCAACAAAGCAGGCGGTCTTGTATATCAGCGTAACTTCGCAGGTCCTGCTTCTTGGCTTTCCGTATTGGCTTAACTTACGACAAATTAGGTGGATTGGCACAGTTGACCTCAAACGAATATCTAGTTCTGGCAGGTACATTGCACGGGATTCATGCTATAACAAGTCGACTGTCGCCTACTGGCTCTAGCTCTGGTGTGGAGATTGTTGAGGGCGAGACCTTCAAACTCACAATCCATCTGACGCTGACGGGTATGCCTTTTTGAGACCATTTCGGTGGTCGGCTGCAGCCTTTTCCTAGGAACCAAATTCGTGCTCTTGACTTCTACTGCGGAGGCAACTGCAGAAGTGATTCTTCAAAAGGCCTATGAAATATATGCTGACGCTGTGATGAAAAATCCCTTTCATACATCGGAGATGCCGATACGCAATGAAGGATTCGATACGAAAATAGCTGCATTAATTGGCCTTGGATAGAACTTGACTCGACTCGTATGCCTGCCTAGGTTTCGATCTCGATATGTATCTATACGATTTATGAAATTCGATGACCACTGTCTGGCGTGTCAGGTGACTGGACATAGACTATATAGTCTTCAGCAGCCCTTGTCAGCTCTTCTATGCTCCTCCTACCACAATGGCTCTTCAACAACGATCCCGCCAACAACAGATTTCTCATACCCAGAGCTTGGCTGTCGTTCAGACCTTACTTAAGGCGGGGCTCGGTTGCATTACCTTTCTAAGGTAATCTCGCATTTAGGTTTTGCACCAGCTTTACTTATACTAGCCTATGAGAAATTTATTACCCGATGACAATTTTTCTGAAAGTTGAGGCATTCTTGACGAAGGCTCTCTGATACTGACCCTATGTTTGTTTTGAGGTCACTTCACTACTTCTGATGATTCTACTCCTTCCGGCTCACAGGCCAGTGGCCTGTCTACTGATGTGTCTAAACAAAGGATTAGTGGTTTTAAGATCATGGTATTCTCAGTAGTCCAGTCAGCAGGCCACCCCTGATTAGTTTTAGACAATGGCCAGAGGATACTCAGATGAGGCTGACAGACTGCTGAATTACCTTGTGAGTGCTTGTATGCGAGTACTTTGAACCCAAACCAATCTAGATCTTCCTAGGAATATGGCATTTTTGATGCACTTGAAAAACAATATCTTCGCAGTTTCATCTTTGCAATATACCTGGTCAGGATTTCTAAATTTCGCTCAGGTGAACGTTGACTAACAATCACGATAGGACAGCAAAGATCCTACCAAGTGGCGTCCATATATGCATAGCCTCCGCACTTGATTAACCTTTTACATAGTATTGTGGAAGCCTACACCTTCAATTTCCGAGTGAGCACTCTTACCCCTTCCCTGTATGATGAAACTATTTAGATTCTCAGTATCACAGACTTCCTGGAACTGATTCTACTGTCCCCATCATGACGCTTGGCGAAGATCTGCCAAGGCCATCATCAGGTGTACATGATGATCCTGTCACGGAAGCGGCCAAGAAGGGCCTCAATCCGACTTTACGCGACGTCAAAAAAAGTGTCAAGGTTTCTAAGCCCCGCTCTCTGCGTGACTTCAAAACTTACAGTTTCAGAATCTTCTCAAAACGCTTATTCATGCAATGAGTCAGATGGACGTTCTGCCCAGTACTTCCTGAGTCGATCTATTTACCACTGACTGAAATAAATCTTACCTAGAACGTCGCTACGCAGCCTTCAAACTATTTTATACAAATTATACTCCTCCAGACTACGAACCTCCATGTTTCCAAGCAGGTGATGCAGACAAAGACCGATGGTATATGATGACGCATAATATGGATGAAATACCCGATAAATGGAGCATCGGAAATATCAATACAGGCTATCATTCGTGTGTAAAATGTACATCTCCTTGCTCTCTTGTTGAACTAACGCATTTAGTGTTCACTTGAACATCACTTCAATTGCTACGTACTTACCGTCTACAGAGAACCAAGAAGGGACCTTTGCCGGAACGACAGAGTCTCAGTCTACAATGAAAAATTTGACGCCGATGCAAGAGGCGGCACTCCGACGGCAACAAAACGAAGAGCAAGAGCAAGATGCAGAAGCAAGAAACCTGGTTTGGAATCCTGAAGTAGATGCTGTCGATATAGATGCGGATGCTGAAGGAGAAGACGATCCTGACTATGTCAGACAAGAAGACGGCTCCTTACTTCGGGTCTCTGACTCTCATGTCCTAGTCCCACTCGGCATTCGAAACGAGGCAGGTGTAATTGAAGCTATTCCAGCTTCAGAGAAAGAAGAAGCGGTCTATGGCGGTGAGCTCGAAGTGGCTCCAATGCATCTTAGTGATTTGGTCCGTGACCTTTCCGAGGAGAAAAATTGAGTTAAATCTTCCAACTTGGACAGAACGAACAAACACCTAAGGCAGTGACCGAGTATGAAGAAACCCAAACATTTGGTTTTAACGCGCGCGAATCTGCACTACCTTCAAATCCAGGCCCCTCCTCAATAGAGTTTAGCGTCGGTCGATCCGTCGTGTTGTCAATCTTGTTTGCTGACCACCATACAGACGCCCTCCGTTCACCTGTTGAATGAAGATGAAACCTCACTTCTTGCCAGAATGTCGTTGAATGATGCAGAAGATAGAGAAATGCTTGTGACAGGTGCGAAGGCTTTGATCATGACTCGAATTCTTTTTACTCAGGTCAGGTCCAATAGACCGCACGAGATCGCAAACAAAATTGCGACGGATTGGGAATAAGAACCAAACCGTTGAGCGTGCAGAAGAAGACAAAGGGCTAGCCTGTGAATGCGGCGTTTCGGTATAAATTTTCGCCTTGGATGATCGCACACCCACATGCCTATGTACAGATGGACGATGAATGTTGTTTTTGCGAAGGTGGTTGCGCGAGATGGCTTCATACCTGGTATGTATTTTTTTGTTGTCGTCTAGGGTGCACTGAAGTGCTCGACCGGCAGGTGCATTGGGTAAGGATCGAATCCAAGTGCTCGAGAGATTGCTTGACTATATTCAGATACCATTCAACTAGCGACAAGCGCCTGCCTGCTAAGTTTATATGCATTGATTGTCGCCTTCGAGCTGATATCTCGTGGGAGCTGATAAAGTCTGGGGTCTATCCTCAGCTAATGACGAAATATCGAGACCTAGCACTTTTCCGGCATGTGATGAATATTCTGATGCGCAATCACTGACGTAAATATCGAACAGACGCTCGATTAAGATCGCAGAACAAATGGATAGTTTTGTTCCAATGAATTTTGCAAAACAGCTCGGCATGTCTCGTCCTGTTCTCTGGTGCACATTCTCGTCTCATTTCCACAATTTTCTAGGGGCAGAATTTTCACAGTCCCGTCAACTTTTGAAGAGACTTGAGGAGGAAGGTCAGTACAATTAATGATAAGGACGTAAAATTGAGAGGTCACAGGGTTTGTTCATGAACACGTTGAAGAAGTTGATGAGCTCGGCTTAGTGAGGTCCCGCCCCAAGAAAAAACCCGCTGCAAAGCAAATAAGGCAACGTCGCACCAACATTCAGAAAAAGCAATATCGGTTCAAGAGAACTATTATAAATACCCCTAGTTATCTCAAATATTTCGACCCTTCGATCGAAGCGGAAAACTGGCTTTTAGGTATTGGTGAGATGGTAAGT
>Ga0153938_1000104_pt1 | contig 30002 bp, 26 predicted proteins | sample TSNY022MetaG_FD_104740 | JGI IMG/M metagenome (GOLD analysis project Ga0153938, IMG submission 104740) | Attine ant fungus gardens microbial communities from New Jersey, USA - TSNJ022 MetaG | ecosystem: Host-associated > Fungi > Mycelium > Unclassified | place: USA:New Jersey: Brendan T. Byrne... | reverse complement strand
TCAGGGCGTGTTTCGGAATCCCATCAGATACTGCATTGTCTGGAAAGCGGCCTAGAAAGTCCCTGTCAATTGATGAACTCTTCAGAAATGGACTCTATCCAACTTGCCTTGGGAGAAAACTGTGGCACCCTAGTTATTGAAATATGTCAATGGGGCACTTTTTTCAGTAGTCACAAGGACTTACATATGACCACTGAGGGCAACTTCAAAGTACGTCAATCCTCTTTCGGTGTGTGTATTACCCAAAGCTCCGACACCATCAATGATAAAGCTGTCATTTTGAATAGGCGTCTGGAAGCCTTGCTTGCCATTCCCTAAAGGAAAGACAAGATGAGATTGGTAACTGGGTTGTTCATCGTTCGATCACGTACAGGTCATACTAAGCGAAAAAAATCATGTATGTCACCATTGGGCCACATCACGCTGTTAATGTGCACTCACTTTTGAATCACGATCCTCGTTCTAAAGCAAAGAACAGTGAAGACGTCGCTCTCGAGTGGCAGCACCACTTACCCTTCAGCAATGAGAATGAAATCAGCTAATCCATGAACAATCACGGTCCGGTTGTTCTTCTCAATAACATTTGGGAGGACACTGAGAGCGGAAGGTAAACTTCCATCTCCTCGAGGGAAGACATCTTCGTCAGAACATTCGGTCCAAGTCACATTAGGTGCGTGGATTGCTTGTTTGACGTCGGATCTGTCGAAGTAGAGAGGTTGTAATTGGACTTGAGCAAATGAACCACTGGGCAAGTTCATTAGATGAGAATGATCTATGAAACGTATATCAAACACTGACGGGAAGCCGAGAACGTCCCAGAGAATTGGATAAGTATCGAAAATCCTGTATATATCGAATGCAGGGTTGACTGTAAGCGCCGCTTCGAAAATCATGTCCCAGACGTCGCAACCTCGGTCGGCAAAAATCGATGTCCCCGGGAGCGGGAGGAGACCCTTGGGTGGATACGTGACATGTTTTTCAAAGTACCCTGTGTAGTTACAGTGTTCGGCAATGGCATCGAGCTCATCCATGACGGTTTTACTTGAAATAACAGATAAACACAACGAAGACGATGGAGGAAAATATAGACACAAACTTTAGAGCGAAGACATTTTCATACTTATGTACGAAATCGACAGCAGGAATTTGTTCCTGTACAACGTCCCATGACAACGAAGCTGTAATGTATGAAGACCAAGTGCTGCAGTGCAGACGAGATGAAACATACGGTCAGAAATCCAGATACCCTGCAAATCCAAATCAAGTGCACCAGGGTTTTCGTGAATGTAGTTGGCGATGTCTATGGACGAGCATTAGTAAATACTATTGAATGATTCTGGGTAAACTTTTACATGGGACATATGTTCCTGCATACTTGATGAAATGAAGTTAGGATTGATCTACATGGACCAAAGCTGCAACATACACTTTCACCGGAAACATAAAATTTCTTGTTCTTCAGCTCCGAAAAAACTTCCAAAAACTGTTGAAGAAACCCGACAAGCTGTTCGGCGAGATCATCTTCATTCTATCCAGAAATGAAAAAACAACAATTCAGGGACTATTACGGAGACTACAGTAAAACTTCTCACTCGGATATTAGGCACTCCTTGTGAAAAGCCAGTACCGACAGGTTGTTCCACCCAAAGTACACTTGATAGATTTGTCCAGCTAAATTCGTTTTGGGTAGGCTTCGCCTGACCCCAACTCCATGATATCGGCTATAAGAATGTCAGATATCGACATCATGTCAGGTGGTCTAATCCAAACTTACACCATTCTCCTGCAACAGACCCTCGAGTGATGAGCATCCGGGCCCGCCGTTAGTCCAAAAAATTAAGTCATCAAGGCTTCCTGCAGGTCCGGGAGGAAAGAACCAAAAGAAGAGCTATGGCGGTGTTAAATCGGGATTCCCGAACACTTCAAACAAACTTACCTTTCGGGTCTCATTTGAGTTGCCGCTTATAGGCAAAAGGCCGGCCCAGCTCGGACCCACATCAAAATCAACCTCAGGTATAGAAGCGCCGTCAACGAAGAATTCTTTAGGAGTAACGGCACTTAATCAGTACAACGACCTCTCAACTTATTTCGACGTACGGGATGCTTTGGGGTTGGAAAAGGTGATATTCTGAACTCCACCCGAGGACTCTATCCTTTCTACAAAAGATGCCTTCCACCTCTTGGCAGCTTCCGACTGCCGTACCAACAATTCGCTTTTCCTGAATTGTCGTGCATCTACGACGGAGCTCAAGAGCAGAACCACCACAACCAGCGAGGAGAATACAGTTGAGAAGAGTGTATTCCCAGTGCCCATGGTTTACAGGAGACGGGAGAGTTGAAGTTGAAACTCAACCCTAAGAATTGATACATGCGCTCCTTTACCACGCTTCACAAATAGCGTTGGGAAACCCGGTTTATCAATGTCCTAATAAATCCACATTGCAAGCATTTTCTCACAGGAAGCTATCTGCGGGAGGTGATGCATGGTCATGCAAACACATGCGGGACAATTGGATAGTTGTGAAAGGACAGCTGATGATCAAGGACAAGCCCAGACTAGGTTCAGTCGGATATATTAGCAGGCAAGCCATCTAGCTCAGAAACAAATACAAGAACGACGACGACGTGTCGCAAGATTACAGGGCCAACATCTTGAAGCGGCGGACAATCAGCTGTCCACTCGCCGGCCGAGTGTCAACTGATTTGGCTGTCCACTAAATCTGGCTGTCACAAATGTCACACTTATGTTCATTGGAGTGAGGGTATCCTGGTGGATAAGAGTGCTCGTTGCTTGGGTTCATGAGGGTACAAACAAAAAAAATAGTAACTGAAGGCTGATCCCATTTACAGTCATTGTAATACCATTCAGAGCAGCATTTGAATTTGAATTTCAGCAGTCATTGACATAGGGAGTAAGCCAGAAATTTGAAGGCAAGGCTTGTTGTAATATCAAATGCTATACTAAAATTAGCTATGTCTTATAGTTCATGCCAGACAAAATGTTTCACTTTATTGTTCTAGTTAGTGATAAATAGAAATCAATGTACATTGCATCTTTGCAACAAGTTCTCCCTCAGATTTGCATTGCTCAACAAGGCTTTATATTGAACAATGAGTTATCACATAGTACACAGAGACATCCTGCTATGTAGTCAGTCACAATGTGAGGAGAATTCATAGGCCAATGGCAACGAGGTCAATGGGAGCAACTGGGAAAAACATAGGTGTGATGATTGTGACAGCCAGATTTAGTGGACAGCTGATTGTCCGCTGTGAAACAAACATAGCACGAGAAAACTTTATATATAGTTTGTTACATCAAACTACTCCCCGTGGACGGGAAGGGGAGTTGGGCTTCAACTATCAAATAACATATCAAAATAATGCTAGAATGCTAGAATATTGGAATGTAATGTAATGTGCAAGCAGTCATATCGACCTAGTGAACGACACCATCATAAGTTCGTTCATTCACAAGCAGATAGAATTTCATAGGTCGTAGAACAGGGCCTTTCTTGACAGCTTCAAGCTCTTCCTCTCCTTTCTCTGAGTCTAACCACTCGTGTTCAGCTTGCCTTTGTCATCAGTATTAGGCTATGACTAGAATGTTAATAGTTATAAGACATTGTCATCCTCGAGAGGAGAGATCAAAAAGAAGAAAGACCAGAAACACACAGAAAGGGAAGTGAAGGAGGATAAGAAGATCCTCAACTAGGGGTCTCGGCGTTAGAATAGCATTAAAGACGTCCAGGCGCACTCCTCTCCATCCAAGCCATAGAAATTAGACTCAGCCCTCAACAGCTCATTCGTTCACTTCTAAATCCTCCGCACTCCGATTTCTCCTGTGAACAACATCCTTTATTTCTGTCATGGTCAGTTGGAAGATGAGAGAAAGTGGGAGTGCCTCAGCGGTAGAGACGAAGGAGTGGGATGGACGAGATGGGGAGTGGCGGTCGAGGAATTGCCATTATTTTGCCACTTCGGAGGAATTCATCAGGACGGACGATCTCGAAACCCCTGGGAGAATCGAGACATACCGTGATGCAAACAATTTGAAGGAATTAAGTGTTCATTAGGAGGAGGATCGAACGCCAATAGATACCACTGGCAGTCTTGAGACACTCTCGTGCGCAAACAACATTGTGTCCCAAAAAGAGGGCTGGGATCGGGGTGGCAGGTACAGTGGACGGCATTTGCACTGCCAGCACAAGGAATATAGGTGGCTAGAGAACTGGAGAATGCATGCCATTGGCATTATCGAGCTTGCTGTTGCTTCAAATATAGTCAATCTGATAACCATACAAGTACAACATTGCTGTTGCTTCGAATAAAGTCAAGTTGAGAACCATAAAGAACATAGCTGTTGCTTCGATTAGATTCAAATCGAGTCATGGATAACAGCAGAAGTAGCATACAGTTTTATGGGCCCAGTGTAGCCAACTAACCAGAACCCTGCAATCGCTGCTATCTGTAAGTCCGTGGATACCAATATTCTCACGGCTCGATAGTAGTCACAAAGGTCACAATCCTTTGAATCAATGTAACATCAATGTACCATCAATACGTTATTCTGTTGAGATCCGAGCTGTCTCGAGTTTGATTGCGAAGGTCATTATCAAAGAGGACACTGTTCCGTTGCCTACAGGTTTATAGTCACTACCCTTATCAAGAGTCGATGTTTGTTGGGTCAGCAACTAATAACTGAACAATCGAACCTCTCTCTGCTTCGAACTGAGGACTCGCAAAGAAGTCGCTAGTAAACTCATTCTAGAAAACGAGGTCGTCTGCAATAGTCTTTCATTCATGCATTTTCAACAGTCAAGACAACCTTCATTGGTAATAATCTCATACATATCAAAACAATGATCCCCTGGGCTATGCGGTCTTTGAACCAACCCAATCCTTTAGAAAATCAGGATTCGTGCCTGTATTTGGCTACAGATAACTTGTAAAACTCTCCGGTTCGAGCCACGAACCCAATCATACAATAATCAATGTTACAGTTACATCTCAAATGTCCTTCATTGGACACAGGCAAGACGAAGCGTCGAAGCGCTGGAAGTGTTCTTTTCAGACACGCTTTCAGCAGGGCAAGTCCTTCGATTCGAAATCAATCTGTGGTGAATCAAATCAAATTACATCGATGTCATCTTCTACTTGGGATACCTCTAGTTGGATATCCTCATCCACGTATCGCCCCCTTGAATACTACTACGTTACTGAGGTCTAGTCGCTGTTCGTTTCCTTTGAACGAGTCCTGAATCTTTCGACTGCTAAGGGCTGTGAGTATTGTATTGCAGTGTCTCATCGACCAAGAGGTTAGCTCTGTCGAGCATGAACGAAGCACAGGCCTCACGCATATCCTGTGTTACCCAACTATACGATGGACTTTAAAAGACTGGATAACTCTGTTTTGTGAATGCAGCAAGATCAATGTCTCTAGCATCTACTAAGTACGGCTTCTCTTCTCAACAGAAAGTGCTCCTTTCCAGCTTGCGGTCGTGGCGCGTTTCTCTTGGTGCGCACTACCATCAACGTACGGTTATAGCCCTGATTTCAGTCATCTAGCCAAACACTCAACACTGGCCGTTCTCAAGGACATCATCACCACAGGCCACCTCGAGATATCGGACTCGGCAGCGACGTACTATTATGGTGAACGGCAGGACGGCTGTAAGGGCGTTCGTCTCATAATTGTTGACGACGATTTCTGGCTACGCGTCTTTCTGTAAGTAGCCATATCTTCATGTCGCCGTCTAAGCTCACTCAAACTCCATGCAGATCTGGAGACTTGGGCTGTAAGTGCCCGTATCCAAAATTTTAATGTGCCCGTGTACTCACCTCGCTCAATCCTGCAGTCAGCGAAGCTTACATGGCCGGTGATGTCCAGGTATCATCCCTTGAAGATTTCATGGATGTGAGTGTAGTCCCTGTCGTGCATCTCGCCATTCCTGATATATGGCTCCAGCTTTGGCTTAGCAACCGGTCGAGAATGGACAAGTTCTCATCTACCATTTGGAGGGCATGCTCTGCAATCTCTGGTCTATACAATGGATTCTTCGGTCAAACGCACTCTCAAGCCAGGCTCAATGCCGTGGCGAGCTACGACCAGTCGAACGAGCTATTCAAGGTAATCTCATCCTGCCAACGAACAGTCATGAGGTCTGACGCCTGGTTTCAGGCATTCCTTAGCCAAGAGATGATGTATTCGTGCGCCCTGTGGTCTGAGGAAGAAGGGGGCGTTCGGGGTGATCTCGAAGGTCGCCCATTTCCTTCGCAGGACTTGGAAGCTGCTCAGAGACGCAAGATCAGCCATGTCCTACGCAAGGCACGGGTCAAGCCTGGCCATCGTGTCCTTGAATTTGGAAGTGGTTGGGGAGGCCTGGCTATCGAGGTTAGTGGTCGTGATCGATGACACTAGAGAGATGCTGACCAAGTATACAGGCTGCGCGAACGTATGGCTGTCAAGTGGATACATTGACCCTCTCGATCGAGCAGAAGACTCTTGCAGAGGAGCGGATCAAGGAAGCAGGGTTAGAGGATCGCATCCGGGTTCACCTTCTCGACTATCGCAAGATTCCCGCAGAGTTTGAGAAGGCCTTTGATGCTTTCGTATCCATTGAGATGATCGAGGTCAGCTCATCTGTGTTTTTCTAATCATCTTCTCATGAGAAGCCTGTCCAGCACGTTGGCCCGAAGTACTACAACACTTACTTCCAACTGGTCGACTTTGCTCTCAAGTCGAAAGATGCTGCGGTTGTTATCACATCTTCGACCCTTCCCGAATCGAGATACTCTGAGCACCAGTAAGTCCTGGAAATTGACACTGGAAAATCATTGGTGATTGTTTGTCAGAGCTCAAGACTTTGCACGCCGCTACATATGGCCTCACGCATCCATGCCCAGTGCAACAATGCTGGTTGATAGTATGAACACTGGCTCGCAAGGCCGTTTCACAGTAGAAGGGGTCGAGAATCACGCTGCACGTAGGTCTAGGATCACGCTGTTCGGTTGTGATTTAACTCATATTGGCATCTAGATTACCCACGCACGCTCCGTGAATGGGATCGCCGTTTTGAAACCCGTGTTACTCGTGGCCTCCTCGTTAAGGACTATCCCTCACTGACCTCGGACGTCAAGTACGAAATATTCAAGCGTAAATGGAGGTACTTGTTTGCCTACGCTAGTGCTGGGTTCGCAAAAGGGTGGATCACATGTCATATGGTCACATTCATTCGTCAAGTAAATCTCGTTGTCTGTGGTCTCCTCCATGAAGTCTGACACCCTCATTTCATAGGATGATGCTCCAGAACTCTGTGACTGACATCTTCCTAATGGAGACTATGCTTTATAAAGTCATGCCGAACTGACCAATTTCAATTTTTGAGACTATTTCAGTACCTTTCTTGATTGCCTAAATATTGGACATCTTCTGGCTCAATTTATCACATAAGATATTGTTAATAACTTCATATTCATGACTTGTACATAATGTCTAATCAGGTACTACTGGTTGTACGAAGTTATCGATATGTACAATTCAAGGTTGGCTCATTCGGACCTCATTCCCCAGAATAAATTTTCATCATTTATTTTTCATTCATCTCTATCATGGAAATCTTCCTGTTCGCCGATGTCGAATTCTTGTAGTGATTATAAGAGGAGACTCACCTTACACTGGAGTCTGACCTCATCAGACTTCAGTGTAGATTAGTACTTTTCTTCCATGACTGTAAACCTGACTTATTCTGTCTTCAGGCCTTTGCCTAGTGATTGTCTAGTTTCCCGGCCTTTCTTACTTCGCCTGTGCCTTATTCTTTGTTAGGTTATAGGCCCAGTCCCTGAGACTAACATCAACATATCTGACATACTCTATTTCTAAAATGCAGATACAGTTCATTGTTATCATTAATAACAAGTACTGTACTATGGAATATTGAATGACATTTAATGCGCCATAGTAGAGTTCTTCGATATAGGGACTTGTGATTGGAAAGTGGTGTAGCTTGTTTCATGAAGCAGCACCCCCTTGGAACCCCGCAAAAACGGTTCGCCCCTAGAACACAAATGCATAAATAAAGTACCGTTCAAACGCAAGTTCACAAGAATCGAAGACCATTTTAATGTCCTCCGTCCTGACCGGCATGCTTGACGTGTTCCGGTTGTTCCTCCCAGTTAGGACAAAGATCGGTCCACGAGCCTGAATTGTGTAATGTAAGGAGATCGTCGATTCAGGTAGATTCATGCTACATACCCGGGCAATTATCTTGAGGTCCGTCAATAGCCTCAGGAGCTTCAGCGAAGACAAGAGCAAGCCCTCTAAGCGTCAGATCAAAACGATGAACGGAATAAGATAAGAATCCATGATTACTCCTTGAGATGGAAGTCAATGTGACTGGAAAGAAAAGTGAGCGATCAGACCAGAGAGACACAAGAAATAAAACACCAGAAACGTACCAGTGAAAGATCCACGGTCCAGGGTTATCGGTCCTGAATCGAATTGAAACAGTGTCGCCTGGAGTTTTACCACCATTGACAGTGTCTCTGATAATGGGGCTTGTGAAGTTGTATTCCCTGTCAGCACTCTTGACAACCCAGAAAGCGTGCTAACGAGAGAAAAAAAATAGGGATCGGGAGTCAGAAACCAATGAGAAAACGTACGCCGTGTAAATGGAAGGGATGAGGACCACCAAGAGGCAGAGCAGGGAAATTCATTTCAATAGTTCTGTTCCGCTCAACATAGAAGATAGTTTCCTGCGGTAGAAGCTCATGGGGTGGTCGAGTACCTTCCAAAATCTGCAACAGCACGGGAGCAGGAATACCAGTGGTATTGAATGAGTAACCGTTGACTTCAAAAAATCTGGTGTTTGGGTTGAAGGTGAAATTAAAAAACATGTTGTCGTCACCGCCTTCAGCATGAGGTTCTCCTGGGGCAGGGGTCGGGACCAACGGCGCCAGAGCTGTTTCCTGGAGTACGACCTTGTTTTGCTGTTGACCTGTGGTTGGTTCTTCGGCCGGAGCACCAGAATACCGGAGAATGGCAGAGTTAATGCCACCGTCGAAGCTTTTTGCCAAGCCGTTCCAACCTGAGTTAGGAAGGGCACGAATCCAGTAGTTGTCAATAGGCTGGCTGGCGTTCAATACGACCGAGTAACGTTGACCTGAAGCCAGGGGTATCATCAGACGAGCATTTGAACCTAGTACACGACATTCATACCGGCGTAGATTTGGATTGTGTTTATCGTATACGGCTTGGTTGGGGTGCCCTCGACTTCGATGACAGTGAGGTCGTGGTTGTCGATAGAGAATATAAAGTTGGGTTCACAAGACATTGAAATAAGACGCAAGCGATAGCGTTTTCCCTGTTTAACGCTGACAACGGCCAAGTCGACCTTCGGACCATCGGCGTACCGCCCCACACCGTTGATCAAAGTGCTGTTGGCGTAGGCAATACCCCGAATACTAACAGCATAGACGTGATACCTTCAAATTGCAATGTGTTAGAAAATGGCCGGTCACAAAGTCAAGGTTCACACCATTCGCTCAGGGAAATGATGGTGGACTCTACACAAATGTTAGGCACGATGGATTTTTGGGCTTAGCACGTACCATCATCAACTGTAAAATCAAGTCAGATCGTTTGAATATCAATGTAAAATAACTTGAACTTACCATCGTATTCGCATCGGTTAGGGTCTTCAGGATCATAGACAACCAACCCTCCTCGGATACCATCACAGTATTGCTCGCCTAAAGCATTACCAGTTTGTCCAGCAACAAAAGGAAAAGGAAAGACTGATAAGAAGCTCACCGAAATGAGAGTGGTACCAAAACGTTCCAGCTTGCTCGGTGCCGAACTTGTACACAAATGAGTTTCCCGGTGCAATGGGACATTGAGTGACCCCCTCTGTACCATCCATAAAACTGGTATGACGCTGAAATATTCCATGCCAGTGCTAGAAAACGCATTGAAATTTTCTCTCATATTCCTGAGAAGAGAACGTTGAACTTACAATAGACGCGCCAGCAATCATTTCCTCATTGTTCAATTGATTTACGACATTCATCTCAAGCAGCTCGCCCTGAAATCTGATCTTCAGTGGGTGCTCAAAATTATAACAAGATAAAAGCCAGTATCACCTTGTTCATTCTGATGATTGGTCCGGGGTGTATCCCATTGATAAGTGATGCCCTGGAGAAGTGGTATCAGCGTGGAGAGGAGAGAGAAAACTATTTTCTTCCTGACGTGCGCAAGTGACCATCAGGGGAAATGTCTGTATTTGAGAGTACGAGAGTACTCTTTGGTCCAACCGTGACTCCAGAAACAGAGATACCCGTGAGGATGAGAGCGGATAAGAAAGAAAAGCGCATCTTAGCAAGGACTGACGTTGTCGGAAGAAGGTTCTGGATGGATCATACAGGTCCTTGTTTATAAAGCGGCGTCCGTTCGTAAGAGCATTTCACTTTAAATTTTGAACTGGGCACGTGAAAGATGCATTAGCAAGTGGTGATTGAGCTAAGCGCAATATGTACAAGAACTTGCCTAAATCAGCCTCGGTTGTCCGGCAAACTTGGATGAATCGCTGCTGTCAGAAGCATTGTTCGGCGATATCTTTGAGTGCAGTCTAAGAGCAGGGAATTGATTGTAACGTTGTGCAGGCGGAGATAAAGGCAGTGTGGCATATTATATTGAACAGCATGATAGTCAACTGACCAGTGTCCGATGAGGTTGAACATGATGGTTGAAGGTGGTGGAAATGAAAAGGTAGCACGGAAATAATTCTTTAATGGGATGATGTTTTCTGGAAAAAAATGTTCATCTTGAAATGGATAGGATGACACACAGTATTTCAAGGCCGTTTCTAGGCTTGGAAAATGTGCCACTTGCTATTATCGCCTGATCACCCAGACGTTCCGATCTTAGAGAATTGGCCTGCAATTCTTGGTGCACCCTTGACTGCCTGGCCATCATAAGCTGTTGTCTCCCAAGCATGAGATGATATCAAAACTTCTCTCCTGCAACATGAACGGCTTCCAGATCATGCTAAGCTAATCAAAGTTTAGTCCATGGACTGAAACCTTTCGTAAAATTTGCAAGGATCAACGAACGCTTTATCAATATAGGAGAGGTGAGCCGTGATATATGCTAGGACTTGTTTGGCAAGGTCATGTTGTGTTGGTGTTGTGTTGGTATGTCGAGTGTTACACTAAAAATAAGTTGGTTTCATCTCTAAATCCATGTTGTGATAGTAGATAGGTAAAATACAGGTGGTTGAGACGAGACTCGTTGCGCGTTTGCAACAAGTTTCTACTTTTATCCTAAACTCAACATGTTTCATGACCTAGGACATTGTAGTATTGGACGTTTGAATTCTGACATGATCAGATACAAAGGATGCATATTTTATACGAGCACGTTCTCCAACTAAATGGGCGTCTACACCAGATATCGGGTCATGCGCAGCGCTAGGAATTCTACAATCAGTACAAGCCACGCAGCTCGCGAGGGCCACGTTAGGGTCTTAAGATATTGATGGATGGAAGGACACATTCTGTGACAAAATACTCATGAAAACGATTGTCTTGTGTTAGTTCAGGATGGAAAGTCGTCAAGAAGTGATGACCTTGGCGAAGGGCAACAAAAGTTTTGGGTTCGTTGGTTGAGTTTGAAGATACAAGAGATTCGGGGAGGAGATGTGGTGAAAGGCAAGAAATGATCTGGATCGGTGGATCTTCTGGCGACGGTTCCAAAGTAAGCACAACCTGTTCAAAGTTTAATATTAAACAGAGTCAACGAGGTAGAGAGACGAACAGGCGCTCGAATGAAGACACCCGTGAATGGACGCTTAGGTTCTCTGAGTCCGGTGACTTCGAGGTCAGCCTCGAACGACTCAACCTGAGAACACACCGATAGTGAGAAACTCTGAACACCAAAATCGAGTATCGATACTCACTTGGGAGCCCCAACCATTCCGTGCGATAGTGATGGACATTCCACCTAAGAGTTCCTGCCCTCCTTTCTTTGCACTTGTCACGGCCTTTGCCATAAGGATCGCTCCCGCGCATGTTCCCCAGACAGGTTTCGCTTTCACAAAATTCCGCAAAGGTTCCAATAGCCCAGATAATCGTGCGAGAAGTGCAATCGTAGTAGATTCTGATTTGTCAGGAGGGATTTAGCGATACATAGATCAGGAACATACCTCCTCCGGGGATTATGAGGGCCTGGCACTTTGTCAGGTCTTCAGGTGAACGAACAAGAACGACATCTATCCTTTTCTGAATCGGAAGCTCCTGAAGGGCCACTTGATGCTCCACAAAAGCGCCCTGAAGAGCTAAATGTCTTGTTAGTTGCTTTTTTTAGGGAACATAACCCATACGCGCCAAGGATCCCGATAGTAAGGTTTGTGCTGGTCCACTGTGACATCTTGGCAAGAACAAGGGTGTTGGCGGAATTTTATTGGGGAAACCATGAAATCAAGTTTTCTGACACCAGATACTCCAACTTTAGTGATGCATAAAAATTGATATATTTAATGAAAATGTCCGTGATGCGTGACATAAACGTGATTTTGTTACATAGCTTCAGTCACGTTAGACTCAATCTTTTTACACTCTGACCACCACCATGTCTGACCTTGATGCTGATTTGTATGGAGGTATATGCTGTGTTGCACATACCCAATATATTTTTGACGTATATGCTAGACCTCTATGGCAATGACGAGGTCGAACTAAACGAGGAGTTTCAAGAAGAGACAGAGGTGCCTCAGGAGCCAACTGTGGTCGAAACGATCACACCGAAAGTTGTAGAAACAGCACCATCTTCACCACCCCAGAAAACTGTTCAAGAGACGGCGAAGTCGCAAATTCCGACGTATACAAGCCCAGCTCCTCCGGCGACTATGAATAAACCTGTGGTTTCGACCTATACTCAGCAAGCCCCTCAACAGATACCTACCTACGAGCAGCCACAATCCCAGGATTACTGGGATCCACAAAACTCGCGTAATCAGAGTATTCCTGTCACAGAACGTTCTGTGCGCCCATCGGAAATGAAAGATGAAGGGTAAGTGCCAGCTTTCCCACCCGCAACTGAATTCGTGCCCGGTCGCATGCATTTCAGAATAGCAGCCGTTAGGCGCTCGGCACATTTTGGGCTCAGCATGACATTCATCGGTAGATGACTCGTGTAGTCGGTTGCTCGTCTAAGCTAGCTCTAGCATATCTGCTGCCTCTGTTACATCCAGGCTAGGCTAGGCTATTCCCCCGATACCCGATAAACTAGGCTATCCATGAACACCGCAGTAGAGTCTTTCACCTCTCTCCTTGTCATAACCTGTTTGTTTTTAGCCTACAGATGCTAATAGCAATTTTTGCTCCTTCTATATGTCCCAATATCCTGTCAACACATCATTTTTGTCCCTTCGACTCGATTTCGCAATTGCAGGAAGATGTTTATTGGAGGACTCCATTGGGAGACAAAGGATGGTACATGCATTAATCCACTTATCGTCGAATACATTTTAATTATAAACTTCCAGAGGATCTCAGAGATTACTTTTCTCAGTATGGCAAAGTAGACGCGTGTACTATCATGAGAGATGCAGCCGGTCGTTCCCGGTGTTTCGCCTTCCTGACTTTTGAGGATCCAGCTAGCGTCAATGCCGTTATGGTGCGCGAGCACATTCTTGATGGAAAGATAGTGTGTTTGTTCTCATATTCATCAATATATGAACTGACCGATTTTTTCAGATTGACCCTAAGCGAGCTATTCCTCGACAAGAGCACCAGCGTGCCACTAAACTTTTCATTGGAGGTCTTGCCCCAACTGTTACTTCAGAATCGATGCGCGAGTTTTTCTCCCAGTTTGGCAAAGTCATTGACTCAACAGTCATGCTGGATCGCGAGACCGGCAGAAGCAAAGGCTTCGGTTTTGTTTCATTTGAGAATACAGATGTTACGCCATTCCTAGGCTTTGGTAACCTCGAAATTGATGGTAAACTGGTCAGTTCTATTCTATTTGTCTCTCAGGCAGTTGGCTTATCTATCTTTAAGATTGATGTCAAACTTGCCCAACCGCGGTATCAACGTGACAATCAACTAAATGGTGAGGAGGGCGGTCAGCAAGGGCAGAACAACGGAAACTTCCAAGGTGGCCAAGCTCGCTTTAGTGGTCAGCAAGGCAATCAATTCAACATGGGTGGAAATGCCGCTGGAACAGGTGCGGGCCAGACACCTTTCGATCCCCAAGCACTTGCGGCTCTCTACACTCGAATGATGCAGATGGCCGGTGGTGGCATGAATCCAGGCATGATGGGCGCCATGGGGGGTATGAATCCTATGATGGGTGCTATGGGAGCTCCAGGGTTTAATCAAGGTATGCGAGGAATGGGCATGGGGATGAATATGGGCATGGGAGGTGGTATGCCTGGGGCAATGGGTGCAATGGGTCAGCCAGGAATGGGCGGCATCAGTCGTGGCATGATGCAAGGCGGTGGAGGGATGGGTGGAAACATCCCCAGGGGGCCAAGAGGTGCACCTGGCGCGCAGGGAGGACAAGGTATCCCTGGAAATGCAAGTGTTGGTCCTCAGAGATCGGGTCAGAGAGGTCAGCATAATTTCCACCCTTATGCTCGGTGATAGGAGGGTATGGACTCCTGATCTTATTTTCTCATTTTCCATCATCAAACATTGAAGTCAGTGGGGGTCTGTGTACGTAGTGTATGTGATAGTTGTAGCGTCTCTCGTTCCTAGTCGGTCGCTTTTGTCTGCTTCTCACTTTATGGTCTGGTCTCGGCCAAAAATATTCTAATCATTGTCAGTATCTGCACGTCTGTAGATCGATACATATGCTTTGAAAACTATACGTACTTAGTGTCTGATTAGTCTGGTTATTATCCTAGCGTACTCGAGAAATCCTGATTTGAAAGAACGTATAGATAACGTATAGATTTGACATTGATACTGATACTGTAAGTACACTGAGCTACGATTGATAAAAGCAGTACAAATATTAATGTCTGGAATGTCATCACAGGTCATAATGATCATGATCATAACAAGTAATCAAACCACCCAAAATTTACCATCAGAATTGAACATCGACGTAAGCAGAGTTTTCCCAGCTCAAAACCTGGCCAGTCTCAAGCACGCCCTGCACAAATACTCTAAGAGTAGTCAAATCTCTCAACGCAGCCGGTAGCTGAGTCCTATCAAACGAGAACTGAAGCCTGCCCTTCCCGACGGATCCATCTGCTCCGGAAGTGCCTATCCAAATCATCCCAGGTTCTGGTTGATCCGACAAGTTCTTGAGGACGTGTTGTCTCGGGCTTCCTCCTCCGCGTACTTTGGCTAATGCACGGATGGCGGCTCCAGGTTCTGCAGCGAAGATATTGTAGTATAGGAATCCTGGGAACCACTGGTTTTTGAACGGAGGTTCAGGTGTCCAAACGCAGTTGGGGTCATCAGGAGAGTTGACATTGATTGGACCAACTTGAGTAAGAGAAGTGGATGGTGTCCATGAGATGGTGGTGAGACTCAATGTCGTGTCTTCCGTGTTCGCGTTGGAAGACTTGTCTGAATTTGCGACAGTGGTAGTGGTGGTGGTAGTAGTAGTAGACTCGGCCCAGAGGATACGAGGGAAGTTGGGGTCGATGGTAGGTGAGGGCGTGGCATGTACGTTGACCTGTCCCAGAAGAATGGAGAGTGAGAAAGGCGCTGTGTCATTGGACACGGTATTGATGATGATACCGATTTCGCTATCTACTGTACTTCCTGTAGGTGAGGCCTCGACGGCAACAAACCGCATAGTCACTTTGATCCAGTTGTTGGAGATTAGGGAGGTCTTGATTGATTCAGGGGCGACTTGCATTTCTATTCCGAGGTTAGTATCACGAGGCCGGATAGTCAAGGTAACGTCGAGATCGATGTTGGGTGAACTGGTAGACTGATTGGACTTGTAGATGATAGATGCCGTATAATTTTGTTTGGCAGTGAGAGATAGAACCTGGATAGGAATGTAGAACGAGCGGTTGGTTAAGTTTGAGTTGGCTGTCTTCTCTGAAAAATCAAGCTGAACAGAGGAACCACTGTTCCAAGAGTCGGTCATATTAACGGAAACGGTAACGTCAGGCACAGTTCCTGCGGAAGCTGATTCCCACTGAAGAGCAGGAGCAGGCCAAAGCAAATCACCCATAGTGGTCTGCTTATCGGCGTCCATCCAACCTTTGGGAAATTGGGAAACGGAAGTCCCTTCAATGAACCAAGCAAGTCCGACGCCTGGACAGAAGGTAGTGTTAAATGGAATGTCGATAGGATCCGGAGGTGGCAAGTGTTGGAAAAACGCAGAGATTGGTTTGTATGGGCCCTCGTTGTCATTACCCTCGGGAGGAGCTGCCAAGGAATCAGTGAATCCTGCCCACAAGTTACGCTCGTTTTGCCACCATACATCCCATGTAAAACCGGGCTCATTTTCTATTGTCTCCCATGTCCAGGCTTGAGCGAAAAGAGCGACACTAAGACCAAGCGTGGGGGGTGCAATATGATTTATAGCCTTGTAGGCGCCAAAGCCGCCTCCACCATAGGAACCTCGACCCCAGACATCAACACCCATGTAAACGTCATGAAGAGTCTTGGACTTCTCTTCTGAGGCGAGGCCGATGATTTGAGGATCAAGAGAGAGAAAAAAGTTTGCAGTTGTGTCGCAGTAATTGGGTGGCCACTAGAGACAAAAATATTGGATCTTCGAATCTAGTGAGACGAGTGACATGTGGCTTACCGAATAATTGGAAAAGAAGCTCGTAGATGGGATGAAGAAGGGTAAGTTAAACACATTCAAACGGTTCTGCCAGGATAGGCTTCCCGAAAATATGACACTATCATACCAACTGACTTCAGCATGAGGGCCAATGCGCTTGATGAGTTCGGACTCGAGGAGACTGAGCCAGGCAGCCAAAGCCCGCGCCTGCTCGACCTCTCCTGTAAGCTCACATTCGAAATTCATCAGGTATCCGTCGAATCCCCTCTCTGCAGCCAAGTCAGCGAGCGCGATAGCGTAATGTGGAGAGATGGATAAGGTGGATGGTACGAACGATTGGACAGCTGACCCAGTGCTTGACTGAGGGTATCGTCCAATGACAAGTTGAAGACACTCGGCTTCCGCTCCACTCTCGAAGATCCTTGGTCATAAATATGTTGAAATATTCAACTGCTGAGCAAAAAAGATTCTTACAGGACACCCAACATCTTCACTCCTTGACGGTGGGCAGCATTGACCCAGCCTGGAGGTGGGATCGTCACACGATGATGCGAAAAACTGTCAGATCGTGAATGAAGGAGTCATATGCATCAAATTCATGAAAATCACTAGACAAATGAGTCAACCAAGGACCAGTAATTGAAAGTGTAGGAAAGCGCTTGAGGGTTCTCGACATAGCCACCCTAGATCGGATATAAGAAGGATCACACATAAAAACTGCACTCCATTTTTTTTACCTTGTAGTCATGGCAGACCTATAAAACATGCTCTTCAATGAATATGAAAGCTATTTTGACGCGACTTACTAGGAGTTTTCCTCGTGGTCCCTGGAGCAAGGTCTTCCTCGATATCCAGGGAGTAGTTCGTTCGGGACTAGGACGCTCAGAGAGCTTCCTAGTCTGATAACCATCTAGTTCCTGTAAAGTTTCAAAATAAAGATCGGGAGTAGGCAAAATTTGTGTGGTAGGCATGCTGTTGTGGCATTTTGGAACCGATGCGGGGGTTAAATAGCTTTGCTACTGATCACCGGTCCGGGAAGATTGAAATAGAAACTCGGCAACTTGCCGACTAAGAGTGCCCAAAAAGAGATTCATCAACACTTTCCACCTCGACACTACATACCATCTGTTATCGATTGCAATTGAACCTTGACTGCCTGACCCCTTTTCTCTACAACGGCTTCAAGTTCTTTTTGTGCAATACTCTGTGCCGAAACCAACCAAAAAATGCCGAAAGCGCGTTCTTCGAAGGTTCTGAAGAAAGAAGATTCCATTTACGCGTCGAACTGCACTGATCGGCTCCTGGTCAGTGTATCCAACAGTGCAGTCCATAAATCCGGAAACGGTGGTTCTGGGACGCGAGCCATGTCATTCGAGAGCATGCGGAACCGATCACCGCCCAAGAACCGTGATGATAGTCAGGTCTTCAGCTTCACAAATGACTTGCAGACTTTCTTTCCTCGTGAGGAAACCCAGAGACAGGAGTACAGAACCAGAAATGGAAAGGTGATTTTCCGAATGATTTCCGTGTTTGCTTGGCGTCGGGGTTTTAATGCGTCCATCACAGAAAGTGACAAAGTATCAGTGGGAGGTATACGATTTCATTTTGAAGATCCCCAGAGGCAAAGTCACAACGTATAAGACTATTTCTGAATGCATTGGAGGTTCTGCTCGGTCAGGTGAGGGATCAAATATGCAGCTACGCTTGAACGTCTATCCATGCATCCTTTCAGTGGGAGGCGCGCTTAGAATAAATCCTTTTGCCCCTGATGTTCCTTGTCATCGTGTTGTCGCATCCAATCTTTTCATAGGTGGTTTCTGTGGGCAATGGGCTGGACGTAAATCAGCTTCGCAGAAATCAGAAGACAGGGGACAAGATCAGATAAAACGCAAGGTTGGGCTTTTGAAAGAGGAAGGTATTGAAGTAGATGGCAAGGGTTTCCTGCTGGAGCAAGAGAGTGTTATTTGGTGCCCATCTTTGACAACAGACTGATGTTTTTATCAACTCCTGGATTTCTTGATGATGAAGCTGGCTTAATGTTCATGTCCTCTAGTGGATCAATGGTGATGCGTCTGAATATGCAATTTGTTTGTTGTTCGTTTGCTATCTCTACATCAGATGCCCAGATGCTTTTCCTCTATCTCTAGATGTTGACTCTCGAATCACCTAGTGTCTATTGAATCTGACATAGCGAGGGCATGGAAGATCTGCTATTTAATATCCTGGAATAATTCTATTCCTACATGACATGAGACTGATCAATCTGGGTGTTGAAGTGAGCCTGCATGTCCATATGTTGGCAGTTTATTTTGATAGGGGAGGGCCGCTCTCTTGGTCGAATAGCTAAAGATTTGTAATAGATGTTGGAAGCTACTGCTGATTTGTGCCTATTGTTATATCACTCACTGTCCATTAAGGGATGTCTGGTAGAATTCAATAGGAAATAACAATTGATCAATTACCAACCTACAGTACTTGAACTTCTATCTTTGGTTGATAATGTGATTAAAGTATATACTCCCTCAGGGTTTGATAGTTGATCGCTTGCACGGATTCAAGACTCAAGTAGTGTCAAACCAATTCTTCAAGTCACCGACGGCAAGGAGCAAAGTCCTCATTCAAGACATGACTGGAGTAATATAAAGAGCTCAAGTCATCTGTTTCCCCTACCTGCGTGCAGTTCTGAAGTGAACCGTGGGAAAAGTGTGATGCTCGGCGTATTGACGACAAAACTCAACACCGAGGAGGCGGGTCCTTGTCTTTCTACCACCGCCATGTCCACAGAACAAACACCCCGGGAAGACACGGTAGTTGATTATGACGAAAGTATTCAACCGCCTCAAGAATCTGACAACCATGATTATCCGATGCAGACTGCGTCGAGCTTTGACGCCCTTCTCTCCCAAATTCAAGAACACCCTGACAATCCAGATGGATGGCGTGATCTCGTTGAAATGGCCGAAGCTAACTCTGAGACAGACAAGATTCGCACAACATTCGATGCATTGCTAAGGCAGTATCCAAATACTGCAAGTGATGTTTTTACATGTACAACTCTGCGCTGAATATATTCTACAGGCTTCGGCGCAGATCGCGTATATCAGTTTTTTTCTGGCTGACCAATCTACATTCTCGGAGGCGGAAGAATTGTTCAAAAGATTTCTACGCTCATCTCCCTCGGTCGACCTGTGGAAGTTCTATCTGACTTACGTCCGGTGCGCTTCATATGGCTCACCAGCTATGATAAACCGTATGAACCTATTTGTAGGCGCTTGAACTCTGGACCTGGCCCCCAGACGCGAGATACTGTTCGCAAATCTTATGAGTTCGCTCTAAACCACGTCGGCCAAGACAAAGAGAGTGGTGAGATCTGGTCCGATTTTATCCAGTTCCTCAAGTCCGCAGACGTATGCTATCTGAGCCCATCATCTCTTCCCATCCTCATTTTTCTGCTCTTAGGCAACAACAACATGGGAAGAACAGCAAAAAATGGACGCCCTACGGAAGGTTTATCATCGTGCGGTGCAGATACCTCTGGACAATGTAGAACGACTTTGGCAGGAACTAGAGACTTTTGAAACAAATCTAAACAAGATTACTGCAAAAAAGTTCATGGCCGATCTATCTCCAGCTCATATGCAAGCCCGCACGGTCCTTCGTCAACTCACAAATCACTTGAGCGGGCTGTTTCCTTCTTCGACTACGCCCCCGAAGATGATAAATGGACGTCAAGAAATCTGGTTACCTGCCCTTCCCAAGTTTGATCAATCAGAACGTGCTCTTGTTGGCAAATGGAAAGCGTACTTGAAATGGGAAGAGAGCAATCCGCTTGAGATTGAAGACAAGGACAAGGCAACATTAATTACACGGCTTCAAGGTGTCTACCGCAAGGCTGTCATTCGGATGCGATACTACTCTGAAATTTGGTATGATTTATCCCCCCATAAACCATATTCTGAGCACAAATCTCAACTTCCGACGTTCATTTATGTACGCAATCAGGTATATGGCGTATATCTGGACGAGTAATAACGGAAAACCTGATGACGCTTTCGCAATTCTCAAAGCCGGCATAACAGCGAATCCAAAGAGTTATCTCCTTAACTTTGCTTACGCCGAAGCACAGGAGGCTCGGAAAGACTTGACGGAAGTGCATGCAACTTATGAACGGTTCCTGGACATTCTCCGGATTGAGCTTGAGCTGCAAGAAAAGAATCTTAATCAGAGTGTGACCTTGAACACGAACGGCAATCCTAGCCCGGAGAATGGAAATACAAATGCAGAAAACGGTGGTAGTGGTGATACGAATTTAGGCGAAGCTGTTCCTGCTCCTCTTACTAGTCCGAATAGTTCGCAACAAAGCCATGGGTCAAATACTCAAGATGATGATCACAGAACGAAAGAATTAGCTGAAAGAAGGTCTGAGTTTGGTCTTGCGTATATAATGTACATGCGCTTCGGACGCCGGGCTGAGGGTGTCAAATCATCTCGAGCAATTTTTGGCAAGGCAAGGAAAGACCGATGGACGCCTTGGGAAGTCTTCGACGCTGCTGGTGTGTAAGGATCAACACCACAACTATAACATGCTAACGAGTGTGCTTTACTGTAGCTCTAATGGAATATCACTGTAGCAATGAGAAAAACGTTGCAAGTCGAATCTTTGAGAAAGGCCTTGAATTATTTAGTAATGAGGTTGATTTCGTTCTGAGATACCTAGGTTTCTTGATTTCGATTAATGACGAAAACAGTATGTCCTGGCCTTACCTCTTATCCCATATCCACAGTTGATCTTTTGCAGATGCTCGAGCGCTATTTGAGAGAGTGATCCCTACTTTTTCTTCTGATCGCGCTCGACCACTGTGGGAGCGCTGGGCAAGATACGAATATCAGTATGGTGATCAAGAGGCTGCACAAAAACTTGAGAAGAGGATCGCTGAAGCTTATCCCAACGGTACGTAATTCTGAGGTTTGTAGTTCTGTATACATTTTAAATCACTATCGATAGACCCTCCTATCAAACGGTTCGCTCAGCGGCATCTATACCTTACTACAGATGCAATTGCTCAACGCGATCTTGGCTTTGCAATTGCTCGCAAAGAATCCTCAACATCCTCCAACTCCCTAATCCGAACCGAAACGCAAGTGTCTCTGTTCCCAACCCTTCAAAATGTTTCTTCAGGTTCAAAAAGACCTTCTTCCATTGATAGAGTGCGACGTGAAGACAGCAGAGCTTCAGGTCGGGTAAGATCAAGATCCCCCCGCGAACGGGACCACCGTGACAGAGAGAGAGAGAGAGATAAGGATGGTCGTGATCGTGATTCACGTGACAGTGGTAGAGACAGAGGATGGGATATATCATCGAGGAAGAGGTTCTCACCACCCCCTCCATCTGGTTGGGAACGGGAGGGTAGTGGGCGAGATCGTGGCGGAACCCGGAATGCAAGAGGGGATGAAGGGGATAGAGCAAAAGGGATTACGTTACCGTCGATTTTGTCATGGTTTGTCGGTGAATTACCGAATCCCTCGTCATTCGATGGTTTGTGCCCATCGCCAAGTGCTTTGGATTGTTTCTGATGCAAATATGTATCCAATTCAGGGCCGGTATTCAGAACCGACGACTTGATGAATGTGTTCAAGAATGCGGTAATTCCTAGTAGTAATACCCGCATGAGGTCTCCACCACCTTCATCTCGGAATGGCATGTAAAATGTACTGTGTTGTCCCGCTCGAATCATTGACAGGATTTTTGCTAGGTGGCCGTCCATCCCCAGATTATGGACCATATCAAGGACCTAATGGAGGCCGTCGTGGTCGATATCAATGAATTGTATGGGTCCCTCTGGCAGACGCTTCCATGCACGAGATGTAATTATTTTATTGCGACTCTAAGCTGTATTGGAGTGTTCTAGTGGACGCATTGCGATGGCCATCTTGGTGCATGGACAGGCCTTATGATAAAGCCCATATTACTGAACCTATCTGATGGTTGACGAGTGCACTCAACGATGGGATGGGTTGGTGATGGGTTGGTGTTGTAATTAAATTTAATCAGTTTTTTTTTTTTACCAGTCTATCTCATTCCATGTATTTGGTTTTGGTATTCTGTCGCCTTGCGCATTTATGTCTGTGGTGCTATAAATCAAACTGTGATCTTCCACACTCTCCCAGTTTTCGGTTCTTATACCTGTACCCTGATCTTATTAACTCCAATATTACTGTATTTTTCTACTGTGTTCTTCTATTATCATTCCCTTCAATAGCCTCATGCTGCACGTGAGATTAGAAATGAAAAATGTGATCATGACCCTTCTTTCATGGTGTATACGTGATGAGCCTAGGTGCCGATGTGACCGCGCACGACAGGCTAGAACTGCATGACAAAGGATTATCACTTGTACAAGTATCTGTGGGGCTTGTTTCGTGCATCAGATGCATACCCGTGGTCAGCAGGGATCTGGACCGTTGGGTTGACATCTATCCTTTATAGGAAAGGCACCCCAAATAACGAGGAAGGAAATGGTAGAACTCTCCAGCATTCTTCCTCCCCAATAGTTGCAAAGTGTCAACTTATGAATGTGATATGAACCCTTTCTTAGGAAGAATTTGGTCTTATGCATTTTCCAATTGAACGTAACGTAGAATATGAACGGTAGCTCCAGTATTGCTTCTTCAAAGGAAAGAAATAAATTTGTTCTAGAAAGCTCGTCATTAGAACATTCTTTGATGCATTTGACATGTTTCGAGTGTTCGAGGGTGGCTCTGCAATTGTGGCAAAATCGGGGGCTTTTACCTTACGATATTCTGAAGTCTCAGGTCATTAATATTGTCACTGGGACCTTCATGATAGCAGATGGAGCGGAGCAAGGAAGCAAAGAACAGAAGTCTTCTGATACGGGTTATGTCCGCACGTACTAGATGCAACTACATTCATCATGCCTGATATATCAACTCTGGGGCCCCTCGCCCTGATTCTGCGGGCGATGGTGTACATATCCTCCAGAGATTTCGGCACTTATGGGCGCGGACATGGCATTCGAGTGACACAGGCGTGAGGTTTAATATGGGAAACATGTTCCTGGGGCAGGCCTCTCAAACCAGTGTGGAAGGTCTACTCCTTTATAATAATTTCCTCGTTTGCCTTCGGTTCCTCGTCTATAATTCATTCTGACTCCTCTACCTAGTTATGTGATATCGTTTAGTTTTGCTAACCTTTTCATATACTCTCGTCTGAAGCTCTGTGCCATACAGGCCTCATACAAGACCTGCCATCTGGTACTCAAGGTCAGAATTGAACAACCTCTTTTTGGTGTCTATCTGTCTACAAAGCTGATTGTTGGCCGTCAGCCAATGGAGCAGATTTTGTAAGTGGCGCAGAACTGGCATGATGCATTCCTGGCTTGGCTTGTCAATGATATATGAAAATCTCAACTTGTACACAGGGTTCTCGGATCTTGTAGGAGGTAATTCTGTGGAATCACAATGAGTTCTAAATATACTTTGTCTCATACCTTTGATCGCGTTTTCTCCGTGTTTTGCTCTCGGATACTATCATATCTTACATCGATGTCCATCGACCTTCGACGATACAATGTATATCTTAAACTTCCGTGACGTTCGCTATAAAACAGAGGAGCGCTTATGCAATTAATTTACGGTCAGCTGACAAGAATCACTGGTATGTGTGTTCCCCGTCCTTCTAGTCAGCGACACTGTGAGGCATGACCTCGAAATTCAGGGTTGTTCTACTTCCTGGTGAATGCCAGATACGACACAATGTCGTAATTATTTACATCTGACTTGCATCTCGAAAAGACGCTGGAGTCGCAGCTGGTTTATAAAAAGTCCATCTAATGGAAACCGTTCAGTAGATTCGCACACTGATCCAGCCTCATCTTCACTCACCAGTAATTTCTACACAGTGAGCTCTCTCTCTCTTTGGATAATCATTCTGAAAAACTATATCTCATCTGCAGATGCCGAAAGTCTTCGTAGTCAACAGATCCAACGAGCCTGTTGATTGTTTTATATCCAAATACACCAGCGACGGAGACGACAGTTGGTTTACGCTACCTTCACAGGGCAGCGACACTTGGAACAGAGGCTCTGGGTGGGAGCTTGTTGCCTTCAGACGTCCAAACTCTGGTAACAACCCGCCGAGGGCGGGTAAATATGTACAGATTGGGGGCGGCAAAATCATCACCTTCCACGATTTTGACCGTATTGATGCTTGAAAGCCCTCAGACGTGGCTTCAACCAAAGATGGAGCCCTTGTTTAATCGTTGCCATTGAATCGTTTGTTTGTTCGAGAAATGTACTTGATTACTTGTCTCAAATGTCTTCAGTGTCTGTTCTTCTGCATGATTGATGAACTTGTTACCATATTTGGAACGGCCAAGATGATATCAATTCCCAATCATGACCATCCCTGATCAGTTCTCCTGCTTCACCAGACCGCTTGATATCTTCAATTAGTGGGTTTCGTTCTTGAGGGTAACTGACCTCCCCCACACATCCTGGAACACATAGGAACCTGCATGTGTCCTTAGAGTATACCTTACTCTAGGAACACAGTTTACAGATCGCAAGAGGCTCACATTGTTGCTATGTTCATGTATATAGGCTTGACAGGATGACAAGACTGAACTGGTCTCAGCCGTTGTTCTGACATATCGTTTAACTACATGCCAGTGCCCGTAATAGGGTGAGCCTGAGATATGTTGCGCTTCAGGTAAGATCATCAAAGCCTTAGTCTGTGTCGAGAGATGTATGAGAAACAATAATCTTGACACCAAAAGCAAGAGGAAATATTTCTCGTTCGCTGTGCTCGACAAATAACCTTGTTAAAGTTAACGCATTCATTCTTAGAGCCCTGTCCATAGATACTTAGATCATTTTTCGTCTCACTGTTGCACTACTCTCTCTCCGATAAAGGCTCGCCCTCCACAATAATGTTACTAGTTTCGCATTTGCCTCTAACTCATAAGATATCATTCATTGCTTACCTAGGTGAGTCTGCCGGTGCAACCGTGTACTGTACTATGCTCTTGCACCCTCCTTTCACAAACCTCTCTGCCTAACCTCAAAATCCCCCACTCAGTCAAAATCAGTTAATCTGAGGTCCAGGGATTGACCTGAAAAATCTGTCATATTATTGTTAGTTTGGAGATCATACTTGGATCCCGTTTTCCAACACAATAGAGGCAATACATATTGAACATCATTCAGAATAAGTAGAGGTCGAAAGTTGTGCTGAAGACATTGTGATAGCCTCATATTGACCTAGTGATGTATTTATCAAAGAACTGTGATTAAAGTGATTAGCTAATTACTCAAGAATGTGCTGATTCACTAACACTATCACAAAGCTCTCCAGATATATTTCCTGACATTGCAAGCGCACTATATAGTGAATTTAGGAAAGCAGCTTCAAAGCAGGATTCCAGTGTGGACTAACATATCTCTCTGGGCCTGGACCTCCTTGCCGACTTTTCAACCTCTAGTTCGACTATGGACCCTTCTGCTATTGATGGGGAACCGCTGCAGGCTGTCAAGAGCTTGCGCTCCAAGTTTGAGCAGTTTGCGGTCACCGATCCTTCACGGAGGTCATTGACAAACCCGAATGGCGTAGATGTGCCACCTCAGCTTCCAGGGGCCGTAAACCCAAGGTCAAGACAGTCTTCTGGATCTCAGATGAACCTCTCTGTGCCTCAGGCAGAAACGGGGATGTCTTCTTCCTCGGATTTGAAAGTCATCACCAAGCGATTGCCACCGCCACCACCACCCCCTCGCACTACGAGACCACCTCAGTCGCCCTTACCTTCAAGGTCTCCGTCTCCATTATGCTCTGCACGTGATGATATAGGAAATGCTCACAAGCGGGGACAAGAGGTTTTGCAAGGAAATTCTGGCTTGAAGCTTAAGTTGTGAGTCTCTTGTATTCCGTTGGCAGTTACTTACGTATACCTAAGTGATTCAAAATTGGAAAATAGCCCTACAAGAAATAATATGACAGCCACTCTTCCAATGGAACCGCCAGGGTCTGTATTGTCGCATCGTCTTCCTTTAAATAGTGAAACTAGCTTTCTCAGTTCATCACCAAATGAAACAGGATCTTCTCCTACATCCCACTCCCCTGCGTCGCCTCTACAACATAGACCGCCACCACCACCGCCACCCATTTCTCGATCTAAAAGTCCTCTTTCTTCAGCGGGGCGCGACGAAGGGGTAACTCCTGTAAAATCGTGCCCGTGAGCGCGAAAATTATTCCCAGCTTCTCCATTCTAACCTTGAGTTAGGTCTTCACCTGTACCTCTAATTTCTCCTACTCCTCACAGGAATACGTCTCAAGGCTCTACAAAGCCTGCGGTACCTCCCCGCCCGCTGAAATCCCCTTTCTCTGATTGTACATTCAACCGCAGTCCAATTTCTGCATCCCTCAGACCAGAAAATGAGAATATCGTCACTTCTTCCGCCCCTCCTTCAATTCCCATCAGGTGTTCGCCTATAGAAGCCACTTCAACATCCACCACTGAGGCCATTGCACTCTCTTCCGAGCTCGAACATAGCCAACTTGGTCTTCCAATCAAACAACCCCGTGTCAATATAGCACCCCCACCTCGTCATCGTAGTATCCTATCGTCAACACCATCTAGTGGCGATTCAGGTGCTTCACCTCTAAAGCCCTCTGCTCATCCTGCATCTCAGCCGCCCCCTTTGCCTACACGCCGCGCGACGGGAGCTGAGTTAACTGGTGGTGCCTCGTCCCATCCAAGCGATTGTGCTTCCACGGGTATCGGTTCGCATGATCGAAAGCCGGTCGGCATTAGTAAACTTCCACCACCACCTACGCGAACCATTGCACTGGGTGATAAACTACCTCCCCCTCGTCGGCCGCCAACGCCAGAATCAGAAGATGATTCTGGTGAGGAGGATGACCCAAAAGCAAATTCTGTGGACAGCATGCCAGATACCATGACCTCTTCGAGGAGGCCACCGGTGCTTCATTTTCATAGTGTGGAGTCAGATGAGCACAGGATCCATGTACACGCACATTCAGGCACATCTGTAGCGTCTGGATCGAACGTGGTCGTTGGGCATGGCGAAAAAATCAAGGTCTATGATTTGAGTGTAGCTAATGTCCCTATCCTCATGCTGGATACGAAGGATTGGAAGGTCAAGGATGCAAAAGTGACTTGCATGGAGTTCCGTCCAACAGCAGTCAAGGCTGACAGAGGTGCTTTGCTATGGATTGGTATGAAAGAGGGGCATTTGTTTGAAATTGATGTCAGGACGGGGTCTGTGATTGCGGCTAAGCATGTCGCGCATCCACATCCTATTTCGCATATGTTCCGTTACGGACAGTCAATGATCACGTTAGACGAAGGCGGGAAGATGCTAGTATTTTCTCCTGGAGAGGATGGCGAAGATATATCTCTTCAGTATACCCAGCCTCGTATAGTGCGAGTTACTGAGAAGTCAGATTTTGCGAAAATCCTGGATGGAAAGCTTTGGATTGCTACGAGGACGGAACACCAGTCACATGGACATCAACGATGTCCAATCATTCGGGTTTACGATATTTTCAATCCTGCAGTTACAACTGGGCGATCACTTTTACCTACGGAACATGTCGGTTCAGTCACTTCAGCGACCATAGTACCCAGTCAACAAGATTTTGTTTACATTGGACATGAAGAAGGATATATCTCTATGTGGTCGTTGTGTACTGGTGATGACTATCCCAGATGTATTGAGATTGTTAGAGTGGCGAATTCGGATGTCCTTTGCGTGGAGGGTGTGAATGATAGACTATGGGCTGGTGCACGGAATGGTATGATCTCAGTCTATGATGTATCCCAGAAACCGTGGTTGGTAACGAACAGTTGGGATGCACACTCGGAGTTGCCAGTGTTGAAACTGAGTGTTAACTGTACTGCGATTGAAAGGGATGGGAAGTTGTGTGTTGTGAGTGTTGGAAGAGATGAATGCTTGAAAATGTGGGATGGATTACTTGGTGCTGCTTGGACTGGTCTGTTGTTTCTCTATTCTAGCCCAGTTATTTGATACAGGAGGCTTTCCGCAGATAACGAAATGCATAAGAGCGAACAAGAATATAGCTCATTTCGTGACCTCTCCATGCTTCTCGTTTCCTGGAATTGTGACTCTGCCAAACCTGATTCTCTCGTTGCCAACCCCATAAACTATGAATTCCTCAATGAAGCGCTCACGAGCGTCGATTCACCTGAGATCATTGCATTTGGTTTCCAGGAAGTGGTTGACCTCGAAAGCCGAAAGATGACAGCCAAGACTGTGCTGTTGGGAGGAAAAAAGAAGTCAGAGGATAATGGATTGAGTGATAAAGTCACAGGAGCGTATAAGCGATGGTATGATCGGTTGACGGCAGCCGTGAGGACCGCCATGCCACCAGACTCTCCGTACGTGTGCGTGCACACGGAAAATCTCGTTGGTCTGTTCACTTGTATATTTGTGAAAGCAAGTGAGCAGGTGGGGTTGGATGATGTGGCTGTGGCTACTATCAAGAGAGGTATGGGTGGGCGGTATGGAAATAAAGTGAGGTTTATGAGCCTGAATGAGAGCTCGACTAATTTGAAACAGGGAGCGATCGTCGCGCGATTTGTTATTGGTGATTCGTCGGTCTGTGTTATCAATTGTCATCTTGCGGCTGGTCAGAATGCGGTTCGGAGGAGAAATGCAGATGCGGCTGGTATTCTGGAGGAGAAGATGGTTTTTCCGATTGGGGATCACTCGTTAGCGTATACTGGTGGAGGTGACGGTACGATGGTGCTGGATCATGAGCTTGTCTTTGTGAGTGTATTTTGGAATTTGTTTCAGGTTCTTTTGAACTGACTGGAGTCTGTCAGTTTCATGGAGACCTTAATTATCGAATTGATCATCGACGTGATGCCATTATTGCTGCTGTGCGCGCACATGATCTTTCCTCGCTTTACCAGCACGACCAGCTTTTGCGAGAGATTAAATACAATCGTGGTTGCCGTTTACGAGGATTTTCTGAAGGAACGCTCACGTTTCCCCCGACGTACAAATACGATCGCAAGTCGAATGAATATGATACATCTGAGAAGCGACGAGCGCCGGCCTGGTGTGATCGGATTTTGTGGCGATCGCGAGAGGTCTCGAGGGTGATGCAGACAGGATACCGGCGATATGAAGCGAATGTATCTGATCATAGGCCTATATCTGCTAGTTTTTCGTTGACTATCAAGAC
>Ga0153938_1000101_pt1 | contig 30342 bp, 29 predicted proteins | sample TSNY022MetaG_FD_104740 | JGI IMG/M metagenome (GOLD analysis project Ga0153938, IMG submission 104740) | Attine ant fungus gardens microbial communities from New Jersey, USA - TSNJ022 MetaG | ecosystem: Host-associated > Fungi > Mycelium > Unclassified | place: USA:New Jersey: Brendan T. Byrne... | reverse complement strand
AGCTATTTAAATTATTAATATATAATCATCAAAATTAATGCTATAGTTATTATAGAAACTAATAATAATTGAAGGAAGGTATTAATAATATGAAATTAAAAAATAAAGTCGCTATCATTACAGGGGCTGCTTCTGGTATGGGTGAGGCTACAGCTAAATTATTTGCTAAAGAAGGAGCAAAAGTTGTTGTTTCTGATATTAACGTTGAAAATGTGAATCGTGTTGTAGAAGAAATAAAAAGTTTGGGAGGAAATGCACTAGGTGTTGTATGTGATGTTGGTATCCAAGAACAAATTATGAATCTAGTTGAAAAAACTCTAGAAACCTATAATAAAATAGATATACTTATGAATAATGCAGGAATCATGGACAACTTCTATCCCGTTGGTGATTTAGATGAAGAACTATGGGATAAAGTTATGAATGTTAATTTAAAAGGACCTTATTTATTAAGTAAGGAAGCAGTAAGATATTTTTTAAATCACGAAGTAGAAGGTGTTATTATAAATGTAGCTTCTGTTGGTGGTTTATTTGGAGCACGTGGTGGAGCCTCTTATGTTGCTAGTAAACATGGATTGATAGGATTAACAAAAAACATAGCGAGCACCTATAAAGAATATAACATTAGATGTAATGCAATTGCCCCAGGTGGAGTTAAAACGGGAATTGGATCCACTATCAATACGCCGCATCGCATTGGTGCAGTAGCCTTAGCTAAAGGTACTGGACAAACACCAATGGGAGAACCAGAAGATGTAGCATACACAGCTCTTTATTTAGCAAGTGATGATTCTAGATTCACAAATGGTACTGTTATCACTGTTGATGGCGGATGGACCTCTATTTAAAAGTAAAAGTTTAGTAAAAAAGATGCTAGTAATCCTAAAGTAAATAAAAATTTTTATCGAAATATTATCATTATTTAAATAAAGTAAAAGAATATGAATACAAAATCAATTGTATTCACTTTTTATAACTAATGTTAAAAATATTTGCGCTTATTCCAAAGATATTTGATAGATTTCTATTCTCAAAAAATGTAAAATTATATTTATGAAGGAGAAAAAAGATGAATTTAGGAGACAAACTTTTGAAATTAAGAAAAGAGGCCAAACTTAGTCAGGAAAATGTTGCTGAAATATTAGGCGTGACAAGACAAACTGTATCAAATTGGGAACTTAATCAAACTACTCCAGATTTAGAACAAGCCAAAGAATTATCAAAAATATATAAAATTAGCTTGGATGAATTAGTAGAAAATGATGTTAAAACAATTTTAACTGAAAAAGTAAGTAATGTAGAAAAATTGTCAGGCATTATTATAAAAATATTAAAAGGAATAGGAATTTTAATATTAATATATATAATCTTTATTATAATAGCTATTATATTATTTACTGTTGTAAGAAAAGAATCTAATCAATCTGGTATTAAATCAGCAACTTTAACATGTTCAATTGAAAATAATGAATATGTAATTTCGATTGGCGATGATAAACATTTTGAATGTTTTAATTGTAATAAAGAAATGAATACTTACTTAAAAGACATAACTGATTGGGCAAATATTGAACATAGTGTTGTAAATGTGAGAAAATATTTTACAGATAATGGTGGAACTTGCGATTAAGTATTAATAAATTATTGAAGCAGAATTATAAAGGGTTTTGCTTTTTTAATACATATGTAATCAAAAAAAAGAAGAATTTAAATTATCTTCTATTTTTATTTTTTTAACAACCGCAACCTCCACTGCATCCACAGCATCCATTACCACAGCATCCGTTACCACATGAGCCAAAAAATCCTGGACAGATTGCAAACAGAATAAAAACAACAACTATAATCCATACCCATTGACATCCACATCCATATCCATATCCATAACCGTATCCTCCTGGATATCCGTACATATACACTCCTCCTTCTACTATAATATATAGAAGTTTATCAATTTTGGGTATTCTATTGACCTAGTTTAAAAAAAATGTTAGCAGTAGTTGACAAATTTCAAAGCTAAATTGGTAGTAATATTAATTAAACATTCGGTATAATTAATAAAGAGGTGTAAGATATGAGTTTAGGACACAAGTTATACGAATTAAGAAAAAAGAAAGGATTATCTCAAGAAGAAATTGGTTATGAATTAAACGTTACAAGACAAACTATTTCTAAATGGGAAACTAATCAAAGCATTCCCGAATTAGATAAATTAACATCTATTAGTAAATTATTTGAAATTAGTATTGATGAATTATTAAATAACAAAAAGTATATAAAAAATAGCAACAATGATAAAAGTCGCTATGAATATAAAAGTAAAAAAACATTATTTGGTATGCCCCTAGTTCATATTAATATTGGCAAAGGAAAATATACAGCCAAGGGAATTATTGCGATTGGAAATTTTGCATTTGGTTTATTTTCATTAGGATTTATTTCAATCGGATTAATCTCTTTTGGAATAATTGCAATTGGCTTAATTGCATTAGGTATACTCTCAATCGCTGGATTAAGTATGGGTGCAATTGCATTTGGAATATTTGTCCTTGGAGCAATTGCATTTGGCTATTTTGCTGCTGGTGCAGTTGCCATTGGAGTCTACGCTGCCGGTGCCGTAGCTATTGCAAAAAATATCGCAGTTGGTTATTATGCCAATGCTCACATTGCAATTGGTGAAATTACTAAGGGGAATATTGAAATACTAAGAATTAATCAAAAATTACGAAATATCGAATATAAAACTGTAGTATCAATCATTAATAACGAATTCCCTAAAATATTACAATTGATAAAAGAAATTATTTTTATATTTATAAAATAATCTTTTTAATTGAAATGCGAATATGGAACAACAACATCAATTTGTCCAGATACATAAGGTGCGATTTGATAGCGATCAAAGAAAATTTTAACCCCTTCTTTTGTCAAAACAAAATGCTCAAAATTATCCTTCTTCGGTTCAGTGCCAGCATCTAACATATCAATATCTACTCTAGAGTCTCTTATTAATAAATGTCTTGAATACTCAGATAAACGATTTAATAGTTCTGGGTATTTTGTTTGTAAATCCTCAAAAGTAAATATCTTATTGTTTTCTATATCATAAGTAATTGTAAAAAGTTTATGATTGGGATGAGCACCTCCTGCAAACATTTCAATAAAAAAGATATAAGAAATATAATTATTATATGTATATTCCTCATACGTTATGAACAATGTGTATTCTTGATTTGATTGTTCATCAGTTGTTAATAACTCTGCAAATTCATTACGATAAATAGCTATTTGTTTATGAATTTCATTCTTTAATAATTCATATTTCGTATTTGGTATTTGAACATCTTCCTTATTTTTATGAATTTCAGTTACATACTGAATATTTTGGTCTGCAATAATTGTTTTAAGGGCTTTATCTTGTTTTTTTTCTTGATAATGATTGCAAACAGTTAAAAATGCAACACTTACTACAATTAATGCAATTGTTTTTTTTCGCAAAATAATCACCTATATAAAATATAGTCTTAAAAAAAACAAAAAAGAACTATTTCTTTTTTGCTTCATAATTATCAATTACTTTTTGAGCTTGATCTCGTAAAGCTTCCGCAGCATCTATTAATACCGGTTCACTCTTGTCTTTTACAAACTTCACTAGTTTTTTACATTCTTTTTCTAGATCTTTTGCCTTTTTAATAGCAATATCTTTTACCTTTTCTTTATCAAGATCATGAATTGCAGCTTCTATTTCATTTTTTTTATTTTCAAAATATGCTTTAACATCTTCAGCATCAATGTTACAAACATCTTCTTTTGCTTTTCCCACTTTTTTCATGATATCTTCTCTTGTTTCACTTCCCTTTTTAGGAGCAAACAAGATTCCTAGGCCAGCACCAATTAAAGCACCTACACCTAAGGTTTTTAAAACTTTCTTACCCACTAAAATCACCTTCTCTTCTACTAATAGCATATAAAATAAACATTTAAAAGTCAATCAAATAGACTATCTTTGCTATAATTTGACATTGTGATATAAAAGTTGATAAACTATTTTCAAAGGAAGTGTTTTAATGCAAATATCAACCTATATCTTATTATTTTTTCTCTATTCTTTTATTGGCTGGGTTCTGGAAGTAGTCTGTAAATTAATTACTCACAAGAAATTTGTTAACCGAGGATTTTTAATTGGTCCATATTGCCCAATTTATGGGGTTGGTACCTTATTCATGAGTATTATATTAGATAAATATATTAACGATCCAATTACTTTATTCATAATGATTATCCTCTCTTGTTCTATTTTAGAATATATAACTAGTTTTATTTTAGAAAAACTTTTTCGAACAAGATGGTGGGATTATTCTACTTACCGATTTAATATCAATGGTCGCATTTGTTTAGAAACAATGATTCCATTTGGATTTATTGGCTTATTTATAATGCATATTTCCAATCCTTTTTTCATAATTTTAATCGAAAAATTACCAGATCTCTTTGCCATCATATTAGCTACTGTTATCCTCGTTTTATTTATTATTGACTGTATTGCTTCATTCCAAATTATTAATAGTTTAAAGAATGTTTCAAAAGATATCAAGAAAGATTCAACCGAAAAAGTAACGGAACAAGTACGAAAAATCATCAAAAAACAAAATAAATTATTACAAAAAAGAATTCTTAATGCTTTCCCAAATTTGAAATTTAAAGGTTATATCAAAAAAAGAAAGGACAAGAAAAAATGAAAGTAGATTTTCATGTTCATACAAACTACTCCGATGGCGTATTTAGTGTGGAAGAAGTAATCAAAAAAGCTGAGGAAAGAAATGTTAAGATTTTAGCCATTACTGATCATGATAATATTGACGCCTTTGATGAAGCAAAAAAAATAAAAACCGAAATTAAATTAATCGCCGGAGTTGAATTAACTACTTATCATCTTGAAAAACCAGTACATATTCTTGGATACTTTAAAAATAATGATTCATCTAGTGCTGAATTAAGAATCTTTTTACAAAATATGCAAGAACAAAGAGAACAAAGAATTAAAAAGATGATTAAAAATTTAAAAACAATATTTAATATTAAAATTGAATATAACGATATAATTAAAAATGCTCTTGGTGTAGTTGGACGTCCACATTTAGCCAAAGCTATTTCTGATAAATATCATATTACCGTAAATCAAGCCTTTGACCTTTATATTAGTAATGATAGTCCTGTTTTTGTTCCAACCGTGGGATTAGATACTAAAGATGGAATTGATCTCCTCTTAAGAAACAATGCTATTCCCGTTCTTGCCCATCCAAGCTTAATATTTGCAGGAGCTCCCGAAGATTTTATTTCGATGGGAATTCAAGGAATCGAAGTGTTTCACCCTCATAATAGCCACAAACAAAGAAAAGTATATCGAAAACTTGCGATACAAAATAATTTTTTCATTACTGGTGGAACAGATTTTCATGGAGATTTTCATAATGGACAACATGTTGGAATTAGCAATTTAAGCAAAGACCAAATAAATATTATTTTAAAACAAATAAATTTAGATTAAAAAATAATCTTTTTTCCTTTTAAATCAAGCTAAAATCAATATAAAAATTAAAATATTAAAAATATAGTATATTCGAACAGACACAAATTGTTACTCCTTCATATTATACATTGTAAGGAGTGATAAAATGTTTTTTAATAATTGTTGCTGCTGCAATCATTGTTGCAGATGCTGTAGAAGACATTGTTGTCGTCGTGACCGTGATGACTTCAATGAATTTAACGAATTCAATGAATATTAAGAATCTAATTTTAGATTCTTTTCTTTTGGTAAAAATAGAAGCAGAAATAAAAATAAGATAATCCTAGAAGAATGCCCCCAATGATATCAGAAAAATAATGGACTCCCAAATAAATTCGACTAAAACAAATCAGAAAAATGAAAAGCAAACAAATAAAAGATAACAATATCTTTTTGTTTTTGCTTATGCTTAAATTTAATAAAAAATAAATTAAGAAAAAATAAAAGAAAGTTGAGATCATTGCATGACCACTTGGATAACTAAAACTTTTCTCGATAACTAAAGGTAAAATATTTGGTCTATCTCTTTTTATAATAATTTTAGCAAAATTATTTAACATAATTTCTCCAATAAACATCAAAATAATTTTTAAATAATGCTTTTTACTAAAAAAAAGTAAAATAATAACACCTGAAATAATAAAAAGAGAACTACCAAAAAAAGTAATAATCTTCATCAGTAAAGTATTAAAATCGTTAATATAAAGAGAAATATAATTATAAATAGAGGAATCTATCATCAAAAAAGTTCCCTGAAAAGTCATAAAAGTCCAAAGAAAAAACATAAGCAATAGAACCATTGATAACATTAAATATTTTTGTTTCACATTTATCAATCCTTCATATATATTATGTTCTTTATTTTTAATTATTATCTACAAAAAATACTTCATACCATTTAATAAAACAATAAACATTCCATACTTTTCGGTAATTATCTTTTTTACCATCTTTATGTTGATCAAGTAATTCAACTAAATAATCTCTATTAAAAAATTCTAAAACATACTCTTGATTAAAAGTTGCTAAAATTTCTTTATATACATCATCATCTTTCATCCAATCACGAATTGGAACTGGAAAACCTAACTTTTTCTTTTTATATGATTCATTTGGAATTACTTCTTTAGCAGCTTCACGTAAAGCTACTTTGGTATTTTCTTTCGTTACCTTAAAATCAAATGGTAATTGTGATGCAACTTTAAATACCTCAATATCAATAAAAGGGACACGACCTTCTAAGGAATTTGCCATCGTCATTCGATCTGCTTTTTGTAAAATATCTTTCATTAACCAAAAATTGATATCAATAGCTTGCATCTTAATAATATTACTTTCGCCTGAAAATTTTTCATAAACAGGACGAGTAATTTCTTTATTTGTTAAAGTAACTGGAATTGTTAAAATTTTCTTTGCTTCTTTATCACTAAAAACCTTATTTACACCAATATAATGATCTTCTAATTTTTGCCCGCGACGAACTAAGAAATTGATTCCCCGAATTTCTGGCAATAAAGAAAAGAAGCGAGAAATTAAATTACGAATAAAGAAAGGAATTTTGTTATAAAACTTATAATCGATTTCTTCCCGGTAATAGTTATATCCCCCAAAGAATTCATCCGCACCTTCTCCTGACAATACCACTTTTAAATCTTTACTAGCTAAATTAGCAACAAAATACAAAGCAACCGCGGCTGGATCACTTGCTGGCTCATCCATATGATACATAATCTTTGGTAAAACTTCCATATATTCTTCTTTGGTAATCTTTTTACAGGTATTTTGGATTCCTAAACGATCTGCTAAATCTTTTGCATAATCAATTTCATTGTAACGAGGAATATCATAACCAACTGTATAAGTCTTATCAGGTTTTGCTAGACTTACTAAATAAGATGAATCAATTCCACTAGATAAGAAAGAACCAACTTCAACATCACTAATCATATGATGTTCAACTGAGTCTTTCATTACTTCACTAATAATCTTAACGTTCTCTTCTAAATTTTTATCATTCTCAGAAAAACTTAAATCAAAATAACGATCTACAATTAATGTATTATTTTCATAGATTAAAGAACAACCAGCATCTAAACGTTTTACACCTTTAAATAAAGTTTCAGTTGTTGGCGTAAAACTAAATGATAAGTAAGAAGGGATTATTTCTTTGTTTAATTCCTTCTTAAATTTAGGATGTTCTAAGAAAGATTTAATCTCCGATGCAAACATAAAACAACCATCAAATTCACCATAATAAAAAGGCTTAATTCCAAAATGATCTCTTGCACAGAATAATCGTTTATTTTCAATATCCCATAAAGCAAAGGCAAACATTCCTCTTAAATGTTTTGGTAAGTCTGTTCCCCATTCTTTATATCCATATAACAATACTTCTGTATCACTATTTGTTTGAAAAGGATAATCACTTAATTCTTCTTTCAATTCTTTATAATTATAAATTTCACCATTAAAGATAACAACCAGTTTTTCATCTTTGTCGTACATTGGTTGTTTTCCACCTTCAAGATCAATAATAGATAAACGTCTTTGACCAAATGCAACTAAGTCATCAGTATAATAGCCCTCTCCATCTGGACCTCGATGTTCAATTCTTTTAGACATATTCTTAATAATTTTCTTTTTATTTTTAACGTTATCTACAAATCCTACGATTCCGCACATATGTTATTCACCTCTAATACCTTTATTATACCAAAATTTACTATAATGATAAATTTACTTCGTTGTGTTTTACATTATTAACTTTTAAATAAGGATAAATTTACTTTTTCATGTTCAACATCTACTGTTTCAACATATACAGTAACAATGTCCCCAGTTTTAACAATTTCATTCGGATTGCTTACAAATTCTTTACTCAATTTAGAAATATGAATTAAACCATCACTATGCAGTCCAATGTCACAAAAAGCTCCAAAAGATACTACGTTTCTTATTGTACCACTTAATTCCATTCCAACACGTAAATCCTTTACGTCTAAAATATCACTTTTTAGGATTACATCTTCTAGACTATCACGACGATCTCTGCCAGGATTTAATAATTCAGAAATAATATCTTTTAACGTATATTCATCCGTTTTTAATAACGTTGACAATTCTTTATAATCTAAGTTTTTTATTTTATTCTTAAAATCATCAGATTCCATATTCTTCAATTCTAAGTTTAAAAGGTTCATCAATTGATCTACAACTCTATAACTTTCTGGATGGATTTTTGTTTTGTCTAAGGGATTATCACTATCAGGAATTCGTAAGAAACCAATCGCTTGTTCATAGACTTTTTCACTCATACCTGCCAATCTCTTTACATCTTCACGATTTCTAAAAGGTTGTTTTGCTTTATGATTTAAAATACTAGTAATTACCTTTTTATTTAAGCCAGATACATATTTTAAGATACTTTCACTAGCTGTATTAATATTAACACCTACATCATTTACAATCTTTTCTACTGTAAACACTAAAGCATCTCCAAGATTTTTTTGATTCACATCATGTTGATATTCACCAACTCCAATTGATTTTGGATCAATTTTAACTAGTTCAGAAAGTGGATCTTGAATACGACGTCCAATTGAGATAGCACTTCTTTTTTCTACAGTTAAATCCGGGAATTCCGCAATTGCTAATTTACTTGCCGAATAAACACTAGCACCCGCTTCCGATACAATGTTATATAAAACTCCAGTATCTTTTAAACTTCTAGCAACAAATGATTCACTCTCGCGAGATGCTGTTCCATTGCCAATCGCTACTACATTTATATTAAACTTTTGAATGATAGCTTTTAAAATAAGTTCAGACTTTTGTAATTCATTCTTTGGTTCATGCGGATAAATTGTTTCAATTGCTAGGACTTCTCCAAATTCATCTAAAGCAGCTAACTTACAACCGGTTCTAAATGCCGGATCAAATCCTAATACTCTTTTATTTTTTAATGGCTTCGTCAAAAGCAAATTACCTAGATTATCTTTAAATGTTTCAATTGCTTTCTCATCAGCATTTTCACTTAATTCAGAACGAATTTCTCTTTCAACACTAGGTATTATTAAACGCTTTAAAGCATCTTTTATTGCATACTTAATATGTTCAGTAACAAATGATTCAGGTTTTTTAACAATTTTTCTTTCTAAAAAGTCAATAATTTCATCTTTATCATAATCTAAACTAATCATTAAAATCTTTTCATTTTCCCCGCGATTCATTGCAAGAATTCGGTAATGCTTTGCATACTTTATCTTTTCTTCTAATTCATAATACATCGAAAAAGTTTGTCTAACATCAACAGCATCCTTCTTTTTTTTACTTTTAATAACACCCTTATTAAAAATAAAATTACGAATATATTTACGATAATAAGCATTATCACTTATCCATTCAGCAATAATATATAAAGTTCCTTCTAATGCCTTATCAAATTCACATGGTGCATCATTAAATAATTGTTCTATACTTCCAGTCACTGGGAAAGCCATCATTTTCTTAGCAAACGGTTCTAATCCCATTTTAATAGCTTCACTTGCTTTGGTCTTTTTCTTTTCTTTAAATGGTCGATATAAATCTTCAACTTCCGTTAATTTATTACATGCAAGGATTTGAGCCTTTAAGTCCTCACTCATCATATCTTTTTCTTCAATTAAACGAATGACATCGCCTTTTCTTTTATTTAAACCCTCTAAATAAGAATAACGTTTTTCTACTTCTCTTATTTGTTCTTCATCCATAGCACCTGTTACTTCTTTACGATAACGAGCAATAAAAGGAATTGTTGCCCCCTCTTTAAGAAGATTTAAAACACATTCAATATATTGTTCCTTTAAATTTAATTCTTTTGCTAACTCTAATACTAAATTCATAATTTCTCCTTCATTTAAAAAGATAGATTACTCTATCAATTTATACCAACCTTTGTTGAAAACGTTTTTCCAGAATCTGCGGTCTGATCAGACGCTGAATTCTTATAGGTAATAATCAATTCATAAGTTTTCTCCTGATCCTTAATAATTGTCAATCCGGTTTTAATAGCAATATCAGTAGTTGAAGTATTTGGAAATTGATAATCACTTAATATCGTAGTACCATCTTCTTTTAAAGTAACAACTAAATCAGCTTTATTCACAAAACTATTAACTACATCTCTTAAAAACACATTATAAGTTAAAGTGCTTTTCCCAGTATTTTTTACTTTGAAAGTTTTAGAAACACTCTCTCCTGGTATTAAATTGCCACCTGTTAAAGTACCTTCAGCTAATGTAGCAGAAATCTCAGCTGTATTAATAGTTGATACTTTCTTATCAGCAGTTCCACCTACTGCAGCAAAAAAATATGCATAAGTTCCATAACTAACAATCGCAACTAAAAATAGAATTGTTAATACTAAAGTCAAAACCAATGGCCAAGCTTTTTTTATTGCATTTTCATTTTCCATATTTTATCACCTATTCTAATTCTATTATCTAGTATTTTTCTTCGTTTGTCAATTTTTTCAAGTTCATTTTTTTCTTGATTTCGGTAATTGCTATTAGACCATCATTTGTCGCGGTAATTAATTGATACACAGGTTTAATAACTGCATCTCCAATACCATATAAGTTTTCTACACTAGTCTCGCACTTAGAATCAATCATCAAATTTCCTGCTTTATTTGTTATTTCAAAATTTTTTAAATATTTAACATTTGGCTTATATCCCAAATATTCAAATAAAGCTTTAACTTCCAAGGTTTTTTCCTCATTTATAACGAGAGACTTCAAAACACCTTCTTCTTCATTTAAATTTGTAATTCTACTTTCATTTAATACCTCTATTTGATCAATTGTATCAATTAATTTACTCCATTCATTTTTAGGTAATTTTTTTCCACCATGAATTAAATATAATTTCCGTACAATTTTTGATAACTCAATTGCCTCTTCTAAAGCATAAGGATTACTGCCAACGATTGCAACTACTTCATCTTTATATAAATAACCATCACATAAAGCACAATTACTAATTCCTTTACCAATTAACTTTTCTTCACTATTAAGACCAAGACGAATCGTTTCTCTTCCTGTTGCTAAAATAACATAATCGCTTTTATATTCATTTTTATTCGTAAATATAATAAATTCATTATTTCTTTTCTCAATATTAATTACTTCTTCAATTCTAAAAAGAATCTTCAAATAATTCACTTGCTCAAACAAATTAAAGGCTAAATCTGGGCCACTTATCATTTTATATCCAGGATAGTTTTCAATTTTACTAATTTTATTTAGAATTCCTCCAGGAACTTCTTTTTCTAATAAGAGACAGTTTAACCCGCTTCTCTTAGCATAAATTGCCGCGGTTATTCCAGCAATTCCCATTCCAACGATTATAACATCATATTTCATTTTAATACCTTCTCCTTATGATATAAATTTTCATACTTTCCTTTTTGATTAAGATAAATAAATAAAATTATACCCGCAATAATCATGCCAATCGATACTAACTGTGCTACTCTAAATCCTAAAAACATTAATGAATCAGTTCTCATAGATTCAATAAATAAACGTCCTACTCCATACCAAGCTAAATAAACTGCTGTTAATTGTCCAATTTTCAAAAACTTTTTCTTACGTAAAAAATATAAAACTATAACTCCTAAAATACACCAGATAAATTCATAAAAAAATGTTGGATGATAATATACACCTTTAATATACATCCCTTCAATTATAAAATTAGGAATATGTAAATTTTGTAAATGTTCTAAAGTAGTCGCCATACCATGAGCTTCACTATTAAAGAAATTTCCCCAGCGACCAATTGCTTGCCCAAGCAAAACAGGAATAACTGCTATATCATAAATTTTTAAAAAATTCATCTTATGTTTCTTACAATAAAAATAAATAGTTAAAGCTCCAGCAATTAAGCCTCCGTGAATAGCAAGACCGCCTTCCCAAGTTTTAAAGATAGAAATCGGATCACTAACATATAAAGAATAATTAAAAATCACAAAATAAATTCTTGCCCCAATAAAACCAAAAACGATTGCAAAAAACGCTAAATCAAACATAAATTCTTTTGAAATATCATGTTTTGAACCCTCTCTCATTAATAAATAAATTCCTATCATAACTGCAAAAAGTAAAAAAAGAGAATAGCATTTTATTTCAAAATTACCTAAAGTTATTAAAGTATCATCCATCACTATCACCTTTAAATATTATAACATAAGCATATTTAATAATTTACTTTTTTAAAACAAAAAAATGTAAACTTGTTTTTTTTCATAACAGAACATTAATAAACTATGGTATAATTTTTCATGAGGTAAGGGATATGGAACTAGTAGATATTTATAACGAACAATATCAATATGTAAGAACACAACAACGCTTTGATAATAAAGCTTTAAATGAATATAATAAAAGCGTTCATGCTTACATAATCAATAATAATAACGAATTATTAATTCAAAAAAGAAGTGATACAAAAAAAGAAAATCCTGGAATGTGGGAAGCCGTTGGTGGTGGAGTTGAATACAATGAAGACTCTCAAACTGCAATCCTACGCGAAATTAAAGAAGAAATAAATAAAACCTTTTATAAAAATGATTTAGAATTTATTGGAACTATTAAGTATCCAGGATATATTGCCGATGTTTATGTTGTAAAATGTAATGATGCAATCGAAACATTTAAAATACAAGAAGGTGAAGTTTCTGATATTAAATGGGCAACTCATGAAGATATTGAAGAATTATTAAAACAAAATATATTCTATTCATCTTCATATAATTACTTTAATAATTATTATTTAAAAAACAAATGAGATTTTAATGAATCTCATTTTTTATTTGAATAATTAAATAAAAGTCAAAGTTAATTTAAACCGAAAAAAAAATACTATTATAAGTATTTCTTTAACCATTGACCAGTATAAGATTCGCTACATTTTGCGACTTCTTCTGGAGTTCCAGTTGTTACAATACTTCCTCCACCATCTCCACCTTCTGGTCCCATATCAATGATATGATCGGCTACTTTAATCATATCTAAATTATGTTCAATTACTAGCACTGTATCTCCGTTATCTGCAATTCGATTTAAAATAATGATAAGTTTTGCAATATCTTCACTGTGTAATCCAGTTGTAGGTTCATCTAAAATAAATAAACTTTTTCCTGTCGCTCTTTTTTGCAATTCTTTAGCTAATTTAACACGACCAGCTTCTCCTCCTGATAAAGTAGGAGCTGATTGTCCAAGTGTAATATAAGTTAATCCTACATCCATTAAAACATCTAATTTTTGTTTAATTTTCGGAACATTCTCAAAAAATATAACTGCTTCACTAACACGCATTGATAGTACTTCAGAAATATTTTTTCCTTTGAATTTAATATCTAAAGTATCTTTATTATAACGAGACCCCTTACAAACATCACATGGAACATAAACATCAGGTAAGAAATGCATTTCAATCTTCTTAACTCCATCACCCCAACAAGCTTCACAGCGACCCCCTTTTACATTAAAAGAAAAACGACTTTTAGTGAATCCACGAAGCTTGCTATCTTTCATATCTGCAAATAAATCACGAATATCATCAAATACACCAATATATGTTGCTGGATTACTTCTTGGTGTTCTTCCAATTGCATCTTGCGTAATCATAACTACCTTATCAATATTTTCTAAACCTTTCACAGATTTACATTTACCTGGTACTTCCTTAGAACGATATAATGTTGTAGCTACTGTTTTATATAAAATTTCATTAACTAAAGAACTTTTACCACTTCCAGATACACCAGTAACACAAATAAACTTACCTAATGGAAATTTAATATCGATTTTTTTCAAATTATTTTCTTCAGCCTTCTTAATTTCAATCGATAGACCATTACCTTTTCTTCTTTTCTTTGGAACCTCAATACGTTTCTTACCACTTAAATATTGCCCAGTTAAACTGTTTTCATTGTTCATAACCTCAATAGGTGTTCCAATTGCCACAACATTTCCACCATTTTCTCCAGCCCCTGGTCCAATATCAACTAGAAAATCACTTGACATCATTGTATCCGTATCATGTTCAACAACAACTAAGGTATTACCTAAATCACGCATTTCTTTTAATGATTTAATTAATTTTTCATTATCTCGTTGATGTAAACCAATACTAGGTTCATCTAAAACATATAATACTCCTGATAATTTACTTCCTATTTGAGTAGCTAGACGAATACGTTGTGCTTCTCCACCAGATAAAGTCGATGCTTTTCGATTTAAATTTAAATATTCTAATCCAACATTTTGTAAAAAGTCTAAACGACTTTGAATCTCTTTTAATACTAAGAAACTAATTTCCTTTTGTTCATTTGTTAACTTTAATTTATCTAAGAATATTCTTAAATCTTTAATGCTCATATTTGTTAGATCAAAAATATTTTTCTTATTAATGTAAATTGATAATATATCTTCTTTTAAACGAGAACCCCTACAGGTCGTACATTCCATATCAATCATATAGCCATCCAACCATTCGCGAATCCAGTTAGAAGTTGTTTCCATGTAACGTCTTTCTAAATTAACAATAATACCTTCCCAATAGTCTGTTTTAGTTGTTTTATGACCAGATTTTGATTCATAATAAAACTCAAACGATACATCTGATCCATATAAAACAATATCTAAATCTTTCTTACTTAATTTCTTAATCGGTACGTTCAGACTGAATCCATAATGCTTTGCTACTACTTCTAATTCTTTATAGTTCATTCCACTATCTTTATTAATGGATCCAATCGCCCCATCAGCAATTGATTTATCTTTATTTGGAATTAATAAGTCAACTGCAATCTTTTGCTTCATCCCTAAACCTTTACAGTCTGGACATGCCCCAAATGGTGCATTAAACGAAAACATTCTTGGCTCAAGTTCAGGAATTGAATAATTACACTCTAAACAGGCATAATTCTCACTCATTAAGATTTCTTCTCCACCAATAATATTAATAACTACTTTTCCATCAGCAAGTCTACAACTATTTTCAATGGATTCAAAAATCCGGCCGCGTTCATCTAAACGAACAACAATTCGATCAATAATTACATCAATATTTGCTTTAAAATTTTTTTCTAAAATGATTTCCTCACTTAATGATTTCATTTCTCCATTTACTCTAACACGAGTAAAACCATTTTCTCTTAAATCATCAAATAAATCTTTATGTGTACCTTTTTCACCACGAATAACCGGTGATAAAACCTCGATTTTCGTTCCTTCTTCCATCTCCATAATCTTATTTGTCATTTCATCAATACTTTGACTTGAGATTGGTTTGTGATGAATAGGACAATATGGAATCCCGATTCGGGCAAAAAGCAAACGAAAATAATCATAAATTTCCGTAACAGTCCCAACAGTACTTCGAGGATTCTTATTTGTAGTTTTCTGATCAATTGATATACTAGGACTCAAGCCTTCAATTGAATCTACATCTGGTTTATCTACATTTCCAATAAATTGACGTGCGTAAGCACTAAGAGACTCTACATACCTTCTTTGACCCTCGGCATAAATCGTATCAAAAGCTAAGCTACTTTTTCCACTGCCTGATACTCCAGTCATAACAATTAATTTATTTTTTGGTAACTCAATATCAATATTTTTAAGGTTATTTTCTCTGGCTCCCTTAACAATAATTTTATCCATTATTACACTTCCATTCAACAATTACATATTTTAACACAATAGAGCTAAAGTTACTATAACAAACGTAAGTTCGTTTGTCAATTCTTTGTCACATGAATTGAGTACATAATTTTTGCAAGAAGCTTCCAAGAAATAAAACGTTGCAAGAATAAAGACAATTTCATCTTTTTGCCTGGCACAATTATTCTTTTTTGTTTAAATAATTGATCTATTCCATATCGTGCAACATATCTAGCTGAGTATTCATCCATTCTAATATTGCCTTTTGCCCGTTTATAAAAATCAGTGCCCACTTTTCCTGGGCATAGAAGTGACAAATTAACATTACTATGATTCCTTCTTAATTCTTCTTGCACAGCAATCGTTAACTTAGTAACATAATTTTTTGTTGCATAATAAGTAGCCATTCTTGGAGCACATAAAAAGCCTGCAGAACTTGAAACGTTTAATAAATAGCCCCCATTTTCCTTTTCATATTTTTGGATCACCGTTTTCATTAAAATATGATAACTTTTAATATTCAAATCAATCATTTCTAATTCTTCAGTTAAACTAGTTTCACTAAAAATTCCAAACCAACCAAATGCAGCATTATTAACGAATACAGAAAAATTATCTTTTTCTAATAATTCAACAAAAGCAAATACATCATTTTCATTTGCTAAATTAAATCTTTTTGTTTTAATTTTATACTTATCTTTCAAAAGCTTCAAGGCTCCTTGATCTTTATCTATAACCAAAATATCAAATCCGAGTTCCTTTAGATAAATTACCATTTCACGGCCAATTCCTTTAGCTCCTCCAGTTACAATCGCTCTCATAAGTATCACCACTATTAATATGGATTAAAAAAACAAAAAATAGTCCTAAAACGAACTATTTAATATCTTTATCATATTTTACTTCTGAAATCTTATAACTTTTATTTTTAGCAATCTTTTTCATTCCAGCATTAACACCCCAACCAATAAAAGCTAAGATGAAAAAATACAAGAATCCAAACGATGAAAACACTGGTGCTTTTGCTGTTGTAAAATAACCTATTAGTGTCGATCCTAAACTCATCGAGGTAATAACGGTCAAATCCTTAATTGAACTTGAATTTGCTTTAGATTCTAAATCAGAAAATAATTTAAAAGATTGTTCCACATAATTCTTTGTCATAGTCCAAATATGTTTAATATAACTAAGAGTATGACCCAAGGTCTCATATCGGTAATCGATAATATCTGTAAAATCTTGTAATCTTGGATCTATTTTAGAAATATTATCTCTTGTATGAAGATAAGTATCCATTTGATAAATACGAGCTTCAATTAAATTAATTGTTTTTTCATAACCCGCAATTTTATTTTTCGATGTACTAATATCAGTACCTTTAATAGAACCAACTGCTTTTACTTGATCAATTCTTTCCCACATAATTCGATGTAAATTAAGATAATGATGTAATTGCCCTTTAAATTCTCTTAAAAAAATCTTTTCTTCAATATAACGATTAATTGATTCCTCCAATTTGTTAATTGATTTATTACTTATATTATTAATAAAATAATATTTATCTCCTCTTAAAATCTCAATTACTTTTCCATTAAAATGAAAATACTTTTTAGTTTCTAATTTTCCTACTAAAGAATTTAAAAAAAGCTCTAAATCTTCCTTTTTTGCATTATCAAATACAACAAAATAAGGATAAACCGTTTTAATATTTGCAAGTTCCTTTGGAATTGGAGCACCTAAACTAAATAAATAAGCTAATGCTGGAGATAATTTATTCTCATAATAATCAGTTAATATCTGAATTTTATCTTTTAATTCTTCTTTTTGAATTGCTTTATTATAGTTTAAAACAATCAGACCATCTTCAAAAATTCGAAAAACAATTTCTTCATGAGTATAAATTTCTAAATATTCAAGACCATCAATTCCATAAGTAATTTCCTGCATATTCATATTAGTTCTTAATTTTTGTAATTGCTTAGAATCAAGTTCTAATCTTGATTCACCAGTTAATAAAAACTCATGAATTTCTGATAACTGTAATGTCGTTCTTTGAAACCATCCACCAATTCCAATTTTAGTAATTTTCATAGCTACACTTCTCTCTATAATATAAATATTATCATTTATTTAAACAATCTACAATCCATATTATAATAAATTAATGATATAATTTATGCTCTTTTTTGAAACCCTTATAAAATCAAGATTTGTCTATTTTTAAAAGTTTATCTAATACTAGTAAAGGTTATTTCATAATATCATGAGTACCAGCTTTAAAAAGAATTTAGAATCTAAATATAATAAGAAATCATGCTATAATCTAATTATATAAAAATGATAATCAAGAGGTGCAAAAGGGAGTAAATTAACAAAAAAAAGATATGTTGCAAAATTTTTTGAAGAAATTAATAATAACTAATATGTTTCTTTTGCCAGTCAACAGTAAAAGGAGGATCAAAATGGATATAGAAAAGAATTTAAATAAAGAACTAGTTAATTACATTAAACAAAATATTTTTCCAATTTATAGAACATTTGATAAAGGTCATGATTTAGAACACATTTCACAGGTTATAAAGCGAGCTTTTAAAATTAGCAAAAATTTTAATATAGATATGAATATTCTCTACGTAATAGCAGTTTATCATGACATAGGAATTAAAATATCTAGGAAAAACCATGCTATGTATTCGGGAGAAATAGCAAGGTCAGATAATATATTAAAAGGTTTTTTTAATATAGAAGAAATTGAGCTAATTGCTCAGGCAGTTGAAGATCATTCCACTTCTAAAGGTATTGAGCCTAGAAGCATTTATGGGAAAATAGTTTGTGATGCTGATAAAGACGACAATATTGAAACGGCACTTTTAAGAGCATATGAATTTACAAAAAGCTATTTCTCTGATTTTACCGAGGAAGAATGTTTTGAGAATATTTATACTCAGTTATGTAGTAAATATGGAAAAGATGGTAAAGTTAGATTTTGGATAGATAATTTTGATAGAAGTTTTTTTATTCAAAAAATGATGGATATGACTGAAGATAAAGATCTATTCAATAACAATTTACAAGAAATTATAAATAAGAAAAGCAAAGCTTTAAGAAGGTGATTGAGTGTATATTAAGTTGGATTTCGATAAATATAAAGAATATGTGATTCATGAAAAAAAGTTTGATTTAAATAGTAATTGTGAATACATTTTTACGACGATTAAAAAACATACAAAAGATGGAAAAAGAATATTTCCCAGAGTAAGAACAACAAATAAAGATTTTAATCAAGTTACATCGTTATATGATTTTATGGTTAAAGACGAAATATTATTTGCAATCAACGCAGGCATATTTAATACAGGCACTAATATCCCAGAATGTGTTTTAATGATAGATAAAAAAATACTAGTGGATAGAAAAGAAACATATATACATAAGTCTTTAAAAGATGGAGGAGATAAAAGAGATGAGTTATATATATTAGGGATTGATTCAAATGGCAACTTTAAAATATATGAACCCCAATATAGTGTAGAACATATTTTAAATGATGGATGTGTAGATGCGATAATGGGATTTGTTCCGATTATTATTAATTATAAAGTGTTTTTAGAAGCTGATATAATATGCTCGTATTCGAGTTATGATAAACATCCAAGACAAATTATTGGTCAATATACAAATGAAGATTTTTTTATATTAACTATAAATGAACCCGGCATGACGTTTGAAGAAGTGCGGAATTTATTAAAGGGAATGAAAATTTCTATGGCATATAATTTAGATGGTGGTAGTTCTACCCAAACAATATTTCACAAAAAACAGTTGAATCCGACTTATAGAGAAAAAACAGGGAGAAAAATACCAACAGTTATAACATTTGAAGTAATTACTGGTGAACTTGTTGTGGATAATTAAAATAAAACATACCTGATATAACAACCCGAGAATAATGGTAGAATAATTTTTTTAAAAATCGTAATATCATACATAACACAGAATTGATTTAAAGTTTTATGTCTTATATAAATATATATATATGCTATAATATTATTTAATAGAGAGTGATGTATATGAAGAATAAAATGATTAAAAATGAAACGAAAATTTTAATAATGCTAGCTTTCTTTAGTGTTTCGATTGGAATTTGGAGTAATTATAGACAATTATGGCTACAAAATAATAATTTAGATATTTCTACTATCAGTAATTTAATTAGCATTGGAACGTTTGCGAGTATTATTGGAATCTTAATTATCACTAAACTAATTAAACTAGAAAAAATGAAAACATTTATCACTTTCTCAATCGGAATAAAAGCAATTACCTTATTAGGAATGTTTTTTATCAATGGAACAAATCAAATCTTCGTCATGAAAGTTTTAACAATTTATGATATTATCTTCGAAATATTAATTCTCACTAGTGTTTATCCTCTTATAACTACATATCAGGTGAATGATAAACTTTACGGAAAACAAAAAGTAATTGAATATTTATTTAAAGATTTAGGAATTTTAATTGCAGGAATAATAATTGGAAAATCATTATTCGGTTTACAATTAAATTTTAACTTTTGTTTATTACTAGCCTTACTTACTACAATAATTTCTTTTATTATTATCCTAAATATTAAAGAATCCCAAACCATAGAACAAAAAGAAAGCAAGGGCTACTTTAAGTTTTTAAAATCAAGCAAAATACATCAATTATATTTAGTTTATTCTATCTTAAGCTCTCTATCTTTTAATACCGTTATGGGATTGAAAATTCTAATTATCACCGAATACTTTGAATTTAATGTAAGTTTTGCTACGAATTATTTATTGTTTTTTGGAATCTTAGCCGATATTCTTGGCGTTATTATGCTAAAATGGTTTACTCCAAAAAATGATTATCTATCACTATTTTTAAAATTCGGAATTCGTTTTATCGGTTTTGCAATTGCTTTCTTTACCAATCATCTGATTGTTTCAATAATTGCTTTCTCATGGACAATTATCAGTGGAGCTGCTCTAGAAAACGTCACAGATGCCCCATATATTAATTCTGTTCCTAAAGAGTTTCAACTGTTAAATTTTAATATTCGTCGGATTTGTTCAGCAATTGGAGAATCGATCGGAGTTTTAATATGTGGATATATTTTTTACTCAGGATTAAATAACATCTTTGGCGTCGCGGCCATTATTATGGCACTCCAATTATTCATTGCTTATTACCTAATTTATTTACGAAAAAAGAATCAATAAATGATTCTTTTTAATTTAGTTTATCAATATTATCCATGATTTTTGGTAACATCTGTTTTTTACGAGAAATAATTCCTTCTAAATATGTTCCTTCTTGAATTTCATTTAGATTAAAACTATCAATTAAAACATCTTCAATTCCGTTATTATAAAGTACATAAGAACCATCTTTAATAACGTCTGTAAAGAATACTGTAACTAAGTCATAACTATTATTCAAACTATTAATTTTCTCAACATAAGCATCTATATTCTTTTCAACTTCATCGTAATCCATTGTAACAACCTGACTAATTCCAATTGTCTTATCTCCAACCTTGTATTTTTTAAAATCTTGGAAAATAATATCTTCAATTGCCATTCCCTTAATTGAACTAGCTTCTTTTAACATTTTCATTCCATAAGATTCTAAATCTATTTCAGCAATACCTGCCAAATCATAAGCAACTTGTTTATCAATTTCTGTTGTCGTAGGACTTTTAAAAATTAACGTATCTGATAAAACAGCTGATAACATAATACCTGCAATTTCACGAGGAATTTCGATATTATTTTCTTGATATAATTCATAAATAATTGTACAAGTACAACCAACCGGTTTTGATCGAAAATTAATTGGCATGGATGTTCCAATTGCTCCTAAATTATGATGATCAATAATTTCAACAATATCAGCATCCTCAATTCCTGTTACACTTTGATCAATACTATTATGATCTACTAAAATAACCTCTTTTTTGTCATATTTACTTGCATCCGTAACTTTAAGTAAACCTAAACATTTTCCACGTTTATTTATAATTGGATAATTTGTATGTCCACATTTATTACTTAAAGAAATAAAATCTTTTAAATAGTCAATATCATGAACCACAATCGGATCTTCATTAAATTTCAGAGTGCTGACTAAATTACTCATTGTAATTGCATTTGATGTATTATAAGTATCAAGTGGTGTGGAAATCATTGTAACATTGTTTAAAGAAGCTAAACTAATTAACTCTTCTGGAAGGACATGATTTCCTGTAACAATAATACATTTCACACCTTGTTCTATTGCATGTCGAATAATTTTATAACGATCCCCAACGATTAAAATATCATTTCCAGTTAAAATAATTTCATTAACAAAAGTAACACTATAATAACTTCCTGCAATGATATTTCCTTTAATTGAATCATGATGACGAACTAAAATCTTTCCATCTAAAGATTTTAATAAAATTTCAGTAGTTGTATTTAAATAATCTTTTTTCCCACACAAAAACAACATTGCTATTTCTTTTAAAGTAACAAAACCTGTTAACTTTTTTTCATCATTAACAATAGGAATTGCATTAATTCCTCGCTCTTGCATTACTGAAAAACAATCAGCTATTGATTTATTTTCTGAAATCATAACATTCTTATCATAATGAACATTACGAATTTGAATATTTACATTATTTAAATATTCAGGCTCTTTTACACCAAAATAATCTAATACATATTTACTTTCTTTATTAATATGACCTAATACTTTAGGTTCCGTAACCATTCCTAATTTATTTTTTAAATAAGAAAGAGCAATACTAGAACAAACTGTATCTGTATCAGGGTTTTTATGACCAAATATAGCAATTTTTTTCATAATTCTCTCCTTTGTTGTCAAAACTTACAAAAGTATAGCATAATTTTAAAAATAAATAAACTATAATTAGTATTCTGCAAAAACTGAAAATTAATTAATAATTACTAAAAAAAGATATAAATTAAATTTTATATCTTTATTCAGACTTCATTTCAAATAATATATTACGAAGTTCTAAGGCTTTTTCAAAATCTAATTCTTTTGCAGCCAATTTCATTTGATCCTCAATCGTTGACATAATTTGTTGTTTCTCTTTTTTAGATATTTTTGATTTCTTACTATCTATTTTTATTTCATTTGAAATAATTTCTTTAATTGCTTTTTGAATTGTCTTAGGAACAATACCATGAACTGTATTATGTGCGTCTTGAATATCTCTTCTTCGTTTTGTTTCTTCAATTGCATATGTCATAGCCTCAGATATTGCGTCTGCATACATAATAACATGTCCGTTTGCATTCCTAGCACATCGACCAATAATTTGAATTAAACTTCTCTTACTTCGTAAAAACCCTTGTTTATCTGCATCTAGGATGCAAATCAAACTAACTTCAGGAATATCAATACCTTCTCTTAAAAGATTGATTCCCACTACTACATCATAAACTCCTAAACGCAAATCTTGAATAATCTTTAGTCGTTCTAGCGTTTTAACTTCACTATGAAGATAAGCAACACTTATTCCCATTTCTTTTAAGTAATTTGTTAATTCCTCACTCATGCGAATTGTTAAAGTTGTAATTAATACTCTTTCGTTGCTTTCTTTACGAATTCGAATTTCTTCAAGAATATCATCAATTTGTCCTTCACTTGGTTTCACTTCAACAGTTGGATCCAATAATCCAGTAGGACGTATCACTAAATTTATTGTTTCTCCCTTTACCTGTTCTAATTCATAATCTCCAGGAGTTGCTGATATATAAATTACTTGATTTATTTTTTTATCAAATTCTTCATATTTCAAAGGACGATTATCTAATGCACTAGGCAATCTAAATCCATAGTCTACTAAGGTTTGCTTTCTTGCTCTATCGCCATTATACATTCCCCGAATTTGTGGCAAAGTAACATGTGATTCATCCACTATCATCAAGAAATCCTCTGGAAAGAAATCAATTAGACAAGATGGAGTTTCTCCCTCATCTCGAAGTGCTAAATGTCTTGCATAATTTTCTACTCCACTGCAAAATCCTGTCTCACGCAACATTTCAATATCATAATGTGTTCTTTCACGTAATCTCTGTTCCTCAAGTAATTTTCCTTGTTCTTTAAATTCTTCTAAACGAACTTCTAATTCTCTTTCAATTCGTTCAATTGCTTTCTCTAACTTCTCATCGCTTGTAACAAAGTGACTTGCAGGAAAAATACTAATACTTTTCTTATTACTCATAACTACACCAGTTAATGGATCAAACGTTGAAACACTTTCCACTTCTTCACCAAATAACTCCACTCGTATTGCATGAGAATGTTCATTAGCGGGAACAATATCAATGATGTCACCTCTTACTCTAAAAGTCCCGCGATGAAAATCAATATCATTTCTTTCATATTTCATATCAAGCAACTTGTTTAAAATATCATTTCTTCTTATTGTATCACCAACTGTTAAGGTTAACATTCTATTTTTATATTCTTCTTTTTCTCCAATACCATAAATACATGAAACACTAGCAACAACTATTGTATCTCGATAATTAATTAAAGCACTAGTTGCTGCATGACGAAGTTCATCTATCTCATCATTTACACTAGAATCTTTTTCAATATAAGTATCCGTGCTAGGAACATATGCTTCTGGTTGATAATAATCAAAATAGGAAACAAAATAAGAAACATGAGCATTAGGAAATAACTCTCTAAATTCATTATATAATTGTCCCACTAAAGTTTTATTATGAGCCAGTACCAAAGTCGGTTTATTTACTTGAGCAATTACATTTGCCATTGTATAAGTTTTTCCTGTGCCAGTCGCTCCAAGTAAAACTTGTTCTCTTTTTCCTTCATTTAATCCTTGTACCATTTTCTCAATCGCTTGTGGTTGATCTCCACTTGGCTTAAATTTTGAATAAATTTTGAACATTTTATCATCTTCCCTACATTTTTATTATGATGTTTATTAACCATCAAATTCTGTAAAATTGAGTATTTCTCTATTACCCTCTTTTTTAACCGTCAAGTATTCCTTGACAGTTGAGATTTCTTCAAGTTCTCCTTCTTCATATATGTTATTAATATGTAAACTAATATTTTGTTTTGTTGATTGAAAAAGTTCAACCATTTGTGCTTGAGATAACCAAACAGTTTCATCATTCATTTTAACATCTATTTTAGTAACACCATTTGGTGATTGATAAATTATTATTTCGTTTTTAGATTCTGATTTCATCTTTTCCTCCTTCAATCACCACTTGGCTTAAATTGACTTTCTAATTGAAACATAATTGCCTCCAGTTCTTAATATTATTCTGTTCAATAAAATTAAACTTAGTATAACATAACAAAAATAATGAAGCAACAAAAAGCGAACGTTTTTTCGCAAACGATAAATTTATTTTATTCTAGAAAAATTATTGCTTCAATTTAGCATTAAACTGACAATTTAATTCTTTAAAAAAAGCATATTTCTATGCTTATTTCATTTTTGGTAAATCCATACTATTTTTTTTCTTAGGTAAAACGATTGTAGCTGGACGTCCCATTTTTGGTTCTTCCTTCTTCTCATCATTTTCTTCTTTTGCCTCAATCTCAGGTTCCTTTTTCTTTTCTGGAATCTCCATTTCGATTGCATTTGAATTTATTATATCTTTTTCATTTGATTCTTGTACTAAAGATTCAGTAGTAATTTCTTTTTCTTGATTAGTTATTCCTAAACCTTCTTCATTTATTTTGTCATCATACAAACGATAACGTTCTCTTAAATTTTGTTCAATCTCTTTCTTTGTTTCAATTTCTTGTTGCTTTATCTCTTCTTCTTTTTCAATAACTCCATTAACATTTTTTTTCGCTTTTGACAGCTTAATTAATTTAAAAATATCAAATCCAATAATTAAAAGTGCTGGAATAATTACAATAATCAACCAACCACCCTTAGTCGACATTATTGATTGAATCCTTCCAATAAATGGAATTCTCATGTAAACTTTCCCTAAGACATTTTCATAAGGAACTGTGGTCGAATCATTGGCATTATTATTATCCCCTTTAGTGATAAATTCAATTCCATCCTCAGCAATAACAATTCCAACTACTCTATGAGTAATAATCATATCCTTTGTAATCGAACTTCTTGATACAAAAGTAATAATATCGCCAATTTGAATACTTTCTGCATTTTCAACTGAAAGATCAATAATAATATCATATATTTTTAACGTTGGTTCCATACTTGGACTAATAATTGTATATAAAGAAAATGGTGCAGCATTATTGACTCCTTTTTGTTCTCCAATTTTAGTTGTAATTAAATAATACAATAAAAAGCCTGCTACCATTAACATTAAAATTAATACTACCCAGGATATAACATTAAAAATGAACTTGGTCACTTTTTTATACTTATTATAGCTTTCCTTCTTCATTATACCCTTCCTATTCTAAATTCAATTATAATAAATTGTTAGCAAAAAAACAACACAAAGTTCAAAATATATATTTTTAATATATCCTAAAATTTAAAAAATACTTATAAAGTATTTTTTAGCCTACATTTTCAATTTCAATTTTTGCAGAATATGTTTTTCCTTGATTCGTATCTTGGTTTTGATTTGTTTCTAAAAATTCATATTCTAAAATATAAGAATAACTAGCTCCTGCCGGAAGCATTACTCCTTGTAAAAGATAAGTATCCGTAACTGGAGCAATTACATAACTGCTTAAATAAATTCCATCTTTTTTCAAATGATAAACAAAATCAGAAGTAGGATTAAATTCATTTTTGACTTCAGTAAGTTTAATGTTAAAAAATAAAGTTTTGGAAGTGCTATTCACAATCGTAAATTCTTGTTGATCTTTCCATCCAGGTTTTATATTTATTTCATTAATACTTTTAATATAAGAAACATATAAAATATAATTTTCATCCGTTGTAATATTTACATTGCCTTCCCCATTCGGATCAATTACAATTTTTTTACAAAGTTCTTCACAACTTGTATCGCAAATGCCATCTTTATTTGTATCACAATTAATATCACAAACACCATTACCAGTAAGATCTATATTTAAATCTGGATAACCGTTACCAGTAGTATCACAATTCAAATCACAAATACCATCACCATTTAAATCTTGATTCATTAGATTTGTATCTGCAATTCCATCTCCATTACTATCAACATTAAACGTTGGAATCAAATTTAAACAATAATCAATATTTAAGTCTGGTTTCCCATCTCCATCAGTATCAATATTTACATCTGGTTTTCCATCTCCATCGGTATCAACATTTAAATCTGGTTTTCCATCTCCATCAGTATCAATATTTAAATCTGGTTTCCCATCTCCATTGGTATCAATATTTAAGTCCGGTTTCCCGTCTCCATCCATATCAATATTTAAATCCGGATGTCCATCACCATTGGTATCACAGTTTAAATCACAAATACCATCACCATCTAAGTCTTGATTCATTAAATTACGATCAGGCTTACAATCTGCGTTTGTATCCAAATTAAATCTAGGAATACCATCTCCCTTATAGTCAATATTGATATCTGGAATCCCATCACCATCAGTATCACAATTCAACTTACAAGTTAAATCACATTTAGGAACTAATTTATTAGTATACACCTTAATATAAAAATAGGTCGCTCCAAATAGAGTTATAAATAAAATTAAAAAACAAATTAAAATCATCAAAAAATGTCTTTTACGGGTTTTTTCCTCTTCTTCTGCTATAAGAATAGCATATTGTTCTTCAAAGTCAACTTCGTTAGTAGGAATGTTAACACTATTGTTTATTTCGCTCATAACTACTCTCCTTTATTCTTTTAAATTATATCATAAGAAGAAATAAGGGGCAACATAAAATATATTAAAGTCTTTTAAAGACGTTAATTTTTATATTTAATAATATATTTATTAAAAGATCATTTTGCTTATATAAATTAACTATTAGCACTTTCAAAAGTCTTGAAAGCACATAACAAGCAATAAAAAAGAGAAAAAATAATTTTTTCTCTTTTTACTATAATAGCTTCCAAATAAGATTTTCTTATTTAAAACAATAGTTTTTACGTAGTTGCTAACTCTACAGTTACAGTAGCGCCAAATGTTTTGTTTTGTTCAGTATTTTGATCTGCTCCAGTATTAACATACTCATAAGCTAAATAATAAGTATAAGTAGTAGCTGTACTAGTAATTGTAAATTCTTTAGTATCTAAAGTAATTACGTTTGTATTAGTAATAGAAGTATTAGCTGTACCAACAGTTGTTAATGTACCAGTGGTTTTAAACGTATCAGTTGCAGAAAATTGTCCACCAGTAACTACTTTACCAGCATTTTCAACTTCAATTTTATTAGTTGCAGGTGTAGTTGTTTGATAAAGGGTGTATCTTACGTTTGTTAGAAGCGTATTAGTAGCAGTTGGAGTTAATTTAACAACATATTTACCTTTAGATCCAATATCGCCAGTTAGTTTAACAGTAAATACTTGAACGCCCTTTTGTCCTGGATAAGCATCAACAAGAGTGAAATTGCTACCAGTTGTATAATCTACAGCCGCTATTGCTGCAGTCGTTACAGTAGAAGCATTATTTGTAGTATTTCCTGTACCACCTACGCTAGCAGTAAAGTAAGCAAATGTTGCTCCTACTACGGCTACTAATAAAGTTGCAATTGCAATTGCAGTTAAAACAATCGAATTTCTTTTTTCCATTTTTATCTATATCCTCCTTACTATTAAAATCATAGCAAATTATCTTTTACATTTCAATTCTTTTTTTCATTTTTTGTACATTTTTATCTTCATGAATTAAAAATACTAAAAATTTTGATAAAATATGACAAAATATACCATTTTTCTAATTTTTTTGATTAGCCAAATAAAAAATAATTTGATAATATTTTTAATTTTTAATAAAAAAATTGCATTAAATAATTTTATATTTAATTTTATATTGATATACAACAAATAATAAAGTATGGATTTTGTAACATTTTTGTTAAAATCTTTAAATTTATATATAACTTATTTGCTATTATTTTTTTCTTGTAAATCCTCAGATATAATATATCTTGGTCTAGCTTTAACTTCACTATATATTTTTCCAATATATTCCCCGATAATCCCTAATGCCAACATTTGAACGCCAGCGACTAACCAAATAGAACAAACAATAAATGTCCAACCATCTACTGTTTGCCCAAGTAATTTTACAAAGATCGAATATATCAGTACTATAATTGCAATAACAAATATTAAAATTCCTAAATTTAATACAAATCGAATTGGTTTAATACTAAAAGATGTAATACCATCCCAAGCAAAACTAAGCATTTTCTTTAAAGGATATTTTGAAACACCAGCAAATCGTTCTTTTCGTTCATAATAAACAATATCTGATTTATAACCGACTAATGGAAACATTCCCCTTAAAAATAAATTGACTTCTTCAAAATCAGCTAATTTATCTAATATTATTTTACTAGTTAATCGATAATCTGCATGATTATATATAATGTCTACTCCCATTAATTTTAAAAATTTGTAAAACATGAGAGCAGTAGTCCTTTTAAACCAAGTATCTTTTTTTCTAGAACTACGAACTCCATAGACAATTTCATTCCCATCATAGTATTTTTCAACCATTTCATCGATGGCATTAATATCATCTTGCAAATCAGCATCCATGCTAATAATAATATCCGCTTTTTCTTTGGCAGTCATTAATCCAGCTAGCAAAGCATTTTGATGTCCTCTGTTTCTAGATAAAGATATGCCAGTAAAAAGATTTTCTTCATTATTGATTTTCTTAATTATTTCCCACGTTTTATCTTTTGAACCATCATTTACATACATTACTCTACTAGCTTTATTAATTTTACCACTGGAAATAAGATCTTCCATTTTTATTTTCATTTGCTTTGTTGTCTCTAGTAACATTTCTTCTTCATTATAACAAGGAATTACTACATATAAAATCTTATTCTTCATTTACTTATCCTCCATAATATAATACATT
>Ga0153938_1000100_pt1 | contig 30397 bp, 33 predicted proteins | sample TSNY022MetaG_FD_104740 | JGI IMG/M metagenome (GOLD analysis project Ga0153938, IMG submission 104740) | Attine ant fungus gardens microbial communities from New Jersey, USA - TSNJ022 MetaG | ecosystem: Host-associated > Fungi > Mycelium > Unclassified | place: USA:New Jersey: Brendan T. Byrne... | reverse complement strand
TCGTATCATCGGCGTCAACACCAGCGGGTCTGTCTGTAGTGGACCTTCAACAATCAACCTTATCATTACCAAACCCTCATCCTCATACCGCTGATAAACTGTTCACTTCTCTCCTTGAAGAGACTCGTTCCCTGGTTTGTTCATCAGATTTCGTGATCGTGCTAGAAAATTGTCTAGATCGTGCCGTAGAGGTGTTATTGAACGGTTTGGAAAAGAATTTATTTGTTGCGGGTGAAGCAAGAGAAGGTGAAGAGGCGAGGGTTAGGTTTGCAAGTTTATTGCCTGGGCTGAGTAGATGGAGTTCATTAGCATTGAGGAGTATTCCATGTGAGTTGGTTGATGTGAGTGATCGTTCTTTCGTGAATTTTGATCACCAAGTGTTGATAATGGCTTTTGACTGTAGAATGTACTGGCCGTGAGGGAGTTACCGTGTCTTTCGGCAATCACATTTGCAAAGTTTGAAGACAGGTTTCGTTAATGGATTGATGTCCTCTCTGCACAGCACATGTATTACCGTCATTCCTGCCTGGACTTTTGACACTATTTCAAACAAATGACATATGATTTCAACGACGGGATCATCTACTCGTGGGATTCTACTTTTGCAAAAAAAGAAACTCAATTCTTGACCCCACTTGAGCATGTCCGCTCAGAACGCATGTCTGAGTAAAATGTTAATTTTGTACTATTAAGGCGCTGAACATCCACATGCGGTCAACTGTCAGCTCACGCCGCAGACATACTTCAGACATCTCTAACGTACTAGTAACAGAGAAGTTCGCCTGAATGACAATTAATTAATTTTGATATCTCTGACAGGATGTGAAAGTAATAGACATTGTATGTGTAAACACAAATTGTCCAATGACAAGTGCATCGAGCAGCATGTTTATCTTGAAATGTTTGTGGGTACATATTTCTGTTCTCTATGGTTTTACTCGTATCTTTTGGTAATACCTGGAGCACCCACCCAGTTGCTCTTACAATCAGCTCCTGATATTTGCTAGTTGTTGATGCTGATAAGTTGTGCGGAAACCGTTTTACCTATGATAATTTGATTCACTTTCCCACGAATGGTTTTATACGATTATCCCTGGTACTTTCCCCAATGTCAATGCTTTCTGTGAATGAGGGGTCAGAGGTTTGGGGGTACAGGTAGGAGTTGTCCTTTGTCAACCCCTGCAGATCATTTGTAGTGCTAAAATTCTTTGTACAGTAACGCTAAAAATATTCAAGCACTACATTATTGAAGCAATATTATTTTAGTCAAAAGTAAAATGACGTGGGTTGTGTTATAAAATTAATAAACTTTGGACTTATCAATTAACCCTAGATCTATTGTTTGAGTGAAAGATAGATTGTATGGACCAGCTCAAAGACAGGGATGCAGTGCATGGGTTTGACCGTCTGATATACTCTTTAGGGTGGGTCAAACACGAGTACAGATTACGAACACACGGTAGTAGTGAGGCAGCTGTAACAAGAAGCTTATAACCCACCCTGTTCTTCTTGATAGTCTCAGATATCCTCCATCGGAAAGGGTTTTCAACCCAGCAACAGTTCAGTTCGTTTCAAATACCATTTTGTACTTTTTCTCCATGGTAATATCCACGACTTGATGTGGCTATATGTAGACCTTCTACTTCGGGATGTCAACACTAGTTCATACTCCCCCCTCCGGTTTACGTTTCTTTCCGGTATACATACTCTTTCTGGATGCTGGTTCTACAATCCCCCTTCTGATTTTGTCTCGCTCTAGAAACCATTTGTCCGTATTGTACCCAGAAAGCGAAACGAGGAGACCCATATTGATACTGAGAGCGAAAAATTCGTGATTGCGTATGCTGCTACATATATCCTTCAGAAAACATTGTGCTCATATATGATTCGTAAGGCTTCTCGGTCCATCTGGAGCTGGTAAAAGTTCGGTAACTAAGTAAATGCGTTGTCAAAACATTATGATATTGATTGACCTTACAAGTTCATCGCACATGCCACTGGCCAAAACGTCGGAATCGGTCATTTACTGACTGCATGTACCCGGTCCATTGATACATATGAAAAGCGACTTTCAGATGGTAGGACGGTCATCTTTGTGGACACCCCTGGATATGATCTTGCGAATAAAAATCCAAATCGAGTCCTCAACATGCTCACGCAATGGCTGAAAACGCAAAGCGCAAAGTAAAGTAATCTCTCTCTCTCGACAATGTTGTCGTTTTGATGATCATAATGATGGATGTTTTGCTTAGTGGTACTCGTATTACTCTCGATGCTATCCTATTTTTTCATCGAATCACCGACAACCGAATGCCCATCGCGACCCAATCTCATATCCACCGATTCGAACAAGTCATCGGTAAAAAAGGTGTACAGAAAAGAATCCATCTGATCACCACCATGTGGGACGAAATAGACACACATACAGGCGAATTTCGAGAAATCCAACTCAAGACGGAATTTTGGAAAGCATTCATAAACGAGGAAGAAAGAGGAGGAGGAGCTAACAGTATATTCCGATTTAAACGCAGTTTTAGTTCTGCATGGGAGATTCTGAACCCGATTGTGGGCTCACAAAGTGAAGACATCATTCGTTTACCTTTCCCCTACTCTTCCTCTTCCCATTTACCTCATTTTATATTTGACAATGTATTCCCTGAGGAGCTGGAAGATGAAAACGATCTTGAAGCATTGGAGCAGATTCATCAGGAGCAAAAAGGTTTACTTGAAAGGCTGCAAAGTGCTATTCAAGAACAAGGTGGTAGGCAGATGGAAATGTTGAGAGAAGTTGTAGTTGAAGGGAAGAAGGTATCTGGAAGACTGGGATTGTTGCTTAACCGATTCAAAAGAAGGTAAGGAAATTTTTTTCTTTCATGACGATGACAATGCTCATCTTCTCGCGATAGTTCAGACTTGAGTCACTCTGAAGAACGGCTGTAGCGACGAAAAAAACGCTGTTATTCAAAAACATTGTTTGATTCAAGAGCCTTTACATCAGATGAAGTACAAGGTGAGTTTTGAAGATCCATTAGCACTAATGCATTTAAGATGTGTACAAGACGAATCCATAGGAGCGCTGGTCGCCCCTCTCTTTTCTCGATAAGCATCACCGTTAGCTTTGGCTATCAGATGTCAAGGTCCAATCCTGACGCAGCGAAAAAGAAGTGACTTGGGCTCGCAGTCTGATGCACCAGAATCGGGATTAATCCCACACTGAGAGTGACGGATACTGGACAGAGCGAAGACACTTTACACGATATATTGAGACATATCCTTTACAATTTCAAATTTTGCGAGCCTAGTTTAGAGTTTGCTGCCAGAAGTCGCATCTACCAAGCGCTGCTGGGCTTCATCAAAATTGATGACGTTCCAGATGGCATTGAGGTACTAAAGAAGATGTTAGGGCTATAATTATCGACTAGTGGCGTCAAACTACGCACATCTGCTTTGACATTGAGATATTGGAGGTAAAAGGCGTGCTCCCAGATGTCAACCCCGATAATGGGGACATGGCTGAGAAGAGGATCTTGATTGACCGTCGTAACAATTTCGAGAATTTGCGAAGACGTATTAAAGCCCTACGAATGGCAGGCAAGTCAGAGTTGGCTCTGTTGCCAGACTAAGGCTCCACTTACGATCCAACCCCATCCAGAGCCCTGGATAGCGGCAGTCGTAGCATTAAACTGCTTCTTCATGTTTTCGACACTGCCAAACGCAGCATCAATGGCATCCTTGAGAGGACCGGGTCCGATGTGGCCACCGGATCCCTTTCCCTCGTTTGCGGATGGGGCAAGGTTCTTCCAGAAGAGAGAGTGGTTAATGTGGCCTAACACGGAAGAGATAAGAGAGTTATCGGGGTAGATAGAGCATACATACCGCCACCATTGAACTTGAGAGCGGCCTGAAGTCCGATGCGCTCTTTGGGAGTACTGGCTTTGGTATATGCAATTTCAGCAGCATTGAGAGCATTAACATAGGTCTGGTGGTGTTTTTTGTGGTGAAGCTCCATTATTTGGCGAGAAATGTAGGGCTCGAGGGCATCGTATGGATAGGGGAGGTCAGGGAGTACGTGTGTCATGGTGCTGAGCAACTCTCTCAGCTGCCAAGCCTGCACTCATATCCATCGATCACACATCACGTGTCAGCATTCGAATTTTCCAGAATGACTATTCATAAGGAATTATACACTCATTTTCATCGCAATAGACTTGTGGGGCTCATAGCCCTCGACAACAATGTCAGAATATTGAAAGTCTTCAATGTCCACAATATTGTCCCTTGCCCAGCGTACTTTTGGGAACGGACGTGGTTCACGTTCGAGCTGGAGCTCCAGCGCTTGCACGTGGTCTCGATATACGTGAGCATCGCCAAGTTGGATGACAAGCTCGCGTGCGGTGGTCCCGGTGACATGGGCTATCATATGAGTCAAAAGTGCATAGGACGCAATGTTGAACGGAATGCCGAGTCCCAGATCAGCAGAACGCTGGTACATCAAACATGAGAGCTCGGGACGACGATCTGGATCTGGGGGCAGATGCACGTAGAACTGGCACATCATATGACACGGTGGCAATGCCATCAGCGGTATGTCTGTTGCGAGTCAGTCTCGGCTTTTGCGCTGCGAATATATCTATCTGCACCTCTGGGATTCCATGCACTCAGGATAATCCGACGATCTGTCGGGTTTTCCTTGATTTTTCTAATGCACTCGCCAAGTTGGTCGACACCTTGGCCACTATAGTCCGAGTCACAGTCATGGTATTCAGCCCCAAAATGGCGCCACTGGAAGCCATACACTGGACCCAGGTCTCCTTCTCTGCGGTGTCCAAGACCTCTGCCTTCCAGAAAGGCTTTTGACCCGTTACCGTCCCAAATTTTGACTCCCTTTTCGGATAGTATCTTGGAATCAGTGAGCCCATGGACAAACCACAAAAGTTCTTCTACAATTCCCCGCAAAAAGGTACGTTTTGTGGTGAGCAAGGGCAGAGTTGAGTCCCGAAGAGAGAAGCGGAGATTAGGAGGAGCAAAGATGGAGATGGTTCCAGTGCCTGTTCGGTCTGGACGAACATCACCAGAGTCAAGTACTCGCCGGATAAGTCGTAAATATTGATATTCATCGTGTTCTGCATCTGTCTGTGTCTTGTCGGACATGGCCTTGGTAGAACACACTAGTTGTACTAGTCACATCTGTTGTCACTCCATTCATAGACTATATTGCTTTTTGTAAAATCTCCACATATATCACAAATCCTCTGCTTAATCATGGACATAGCGGAGGACGGATAACAAGATATACATGTCCTTTTTGCAACTTTTTTTGACTATGCAACGATTACAGTATAAGAGAGAGATGCAAGGCGACTTTTTAATCAAAGAGACCGAAACCCTGACACACAAGACATGAACAACAGCCAAAGACAGTAGCAATGAAAGACATACCATGTCATCATCTGATTCTTCTTCCTTTTCCTCCTTCTTCTCCTCCTTTTCCTCTGTAGCTACTGCCGCTGGGGCACCTCCAGCAGCAGGCACCGCGGGACCGCCAACAGGTGCACCACCACCAGAACCAACATTTGATAGGAGGTCCTTCACATTCTTGCCCTCTAGAGCTTTGGCAAGAAGACTAGCCCAGATTGGCTCGAGGTCAACACCCGCAGCGTTTGTGATGGCAAGGATTTTTTCAGACTGCACAGATTTTCAGATCCAATCGCAAGACAAGACCAACGTTAACGTACAGTGATTTCAAGGCCGTCATCAGCGAGAATGAGGGCAGCGTATGTGGCAGCGAGTTCTGATGAAGCCTGGATTCTCGGAAATCAGTAATTCTGATGGTTATCCATATACGCAAAAGGCCATCCAGCTCAGAAATGCATTTTAATCGCCCAAAAAACGGATGAAAGGCACGATGAATGTCATATAAACAACAAGTTTCTTACCATTTAGACAGACGGCGAGGACAATGAGTTGTGCAGTGGTCATAGCACGCACCAGATTCGGTCATGTGACGTTACATATTAATATCTTTTATCGGTGGTTGTTGAATTCATTAACCGCAACAGGCGAAGCCAGGACATGGCGTGTATATAGGCAGACCACCAGTCACAGCCAAATTAATATCTACAGGTAAATCTTCTACTGGTTTTTCAGCGAAAGAGATGATAAAACAGTGCGTCGAAGCTTAGAAGAGTCAAATGTGCCAAAGGTGCAGGCGTCAAGTCAACTTGAGTGTCTGATACAATAGTTTTTCATCAACCTGTGCTGAGATGTTCAAGAAAGTAACCAGATGGGCTGACACACCTTTGGCTGCTCTTACTGGACTGACTTGACCGAGTAATTTGTTTCAAGATGCTCAAATATGACAAAGGGCAGGCCAGGTTCTTCGTGTAGGACTTGAAATATCATTTATATGTCTTACTATCCAGAGATCAGTTTCAGAGCGACTTCTACGCATATGGGTAAGATAGAAAATGAAAATTTCGAAATAATGAAAATTGCCATGCATAGATCACTACGAATAGTTTCACACAACTCATTGTAGCGCCTGTTTCTGTAAAGAATTAACCCTCCTTATCTACTTGCGCAGATTCGCGAATGCTCGTATTTTGCTTGAAGTAGAGATTGCACACTACAGTGGGTTACATCAACAAACACATAGCTCAGATCAGAGTTCTTACAAGAGGTAAGCAAAAGTGGTCAGTGAAGGTGATTTCAACAATATTGTTGTGACCTTGGAAAGGGATGAAACAAATTATTTTCATCAAGGACGCCAAATACTATGTATTCGGGTCCGCTGATCCACACGACTCTTTAAAGTTTCACATGCTGTCGAAATATATAGGTCTACATGGAACCAACAATGTAATTCAGACATCAGGGATGAATAACATTGTACAAAGGTCAAACAGTCGTCATTTCAATGGATGGTCAAACGAGAGGACTGTAAGCCCAAGCTTTTAATCAGATCCTAAAGACTTGTAGAAGTGTCACGTCCAGCTTTGCTTGTGATAAATTATGCCTGGGAGGAAACGTGTATGTGGATTCTCCATCTGTTGATGGACCGAATAGGAGGCGAGAAACTTACATGGAACTTAAGTGAACTAAATATAGTGAAAGTATTCAGTTGTCGAGGCAACGAAAGTATATTGAAAGTCAAATATGATCAATGATAGACTAAATACAAGAATACTCAATGTCACGTACACTCAACGTAAACTCACCAAGGATGCTTCCATATATCCAAAAATGGATCATCAAAAGTAGTGAATCTCGATTGGCTCCGATGCGAATTGTGAGAAACTTCATTTAGCAAGAAGCCGCCATTTGGTAAGCGTACACCCTCTTCGGTTCAGATAGGTCTTTAATTGAAAAAAAGAATCCCCGGATACATGCAACAGCTTAGGAGCTACTTCGTTAACTCGTCATATATCACAGGCCTCATTACAGATCGTTATCATTTCCTCCAGTTGGAAAAACGTCTCATCTCCGAGGAACTCAAACTAGTCCCTCCTTCTCATCTCCATCTTCAACTTTCTCAATCTTTCACCTTCTCTTATCGTTTTCGAAAATCCACCCTTCCCAAATGCCCCTCTCACTTCTTCCAAACTCAATCCTGCTGTCTCCGGGAAACAGAAAACAACAAACACGTATCCAAGGGCACAAATTCCAGCATAGAACCCGAAAGCGCCAGAAGGTGTGATTTTCGCCATAAGAGAGAGATATGTACTGTTGATTAGGAGGTTGGCCGACCAGCAGGTAGCTGTGGAGAGTGAAGTTCCGATGCCTCGAACTTCGAGAGGAAAGAGTTCGCCTTGCTGCCAGGGCACGCTTCCAAGACCGGTAGCGAAGGATGCGACGAAGATAATCATAGAGAGTAAGACGCTCGCCGACCAGCCTTTCGGGTATGAGGTACCTTCGATAAGAATGTTTCCAGTTTTGAGGGTCATGACTGCACAGAAACGAAAAATATCATTTTCACTGTTTTTAAGTATGCGTTGAAAGGGGATATTACGTACAATGGAAAGTGACACTTGCGAGAATCAATCCAATAATCATCCCAGGTGCGGAAATCAACATTATTCTTCTCCTCCCGATTGAATCAATCCATTTCAATGCAACAAATGTGAATAAGAAATTTGTCCCAGAAATGATCAGCCCAACAGCTGTGGGTTGATTGAAACCGATTTCGGCAAATAATGTGGCGGAATAATACATTAAAGTATTAAAACCAGAGAGTTGCGCAAAAGCTTGCATACCACAACCAATAATCAAGGCGCGTCTGTTTATGGGGTTGAAGAGCATGGATTTAGAGCGACCATAGAGTGTTGTGGTTTGGGTTATACGGATGGACTGTTGGACAGCTTCATCAAGGACTCTGACCTGAGCAGATTGGTGATAAGTATTAAATCAGGACCCCGAGTATATCTGAAGAGAAAAATACCTTGAGGTCAAGATCTTCTGGCTCAGAGTGGGCATAAATCTTGCGCATGACTTCTCGAGCACCGGATATGTCTCTTCTGTGTAGTAGAATGCGGGCTATAGAGTGATACCTCAGCATGAAATGATTGATTAACCCAACAATCGGATGGCGTACGAGATTCAGGAAGTAAAAATAATAGGATGAATTGGATGCACGCGGGTACAGCACTTAGACCGACCATCCACCGCCATCCTGATCGAACATTGAAGAAACCTGCACCAACGGCATAGGCAACTACTTGGCCGAATGTGACCATGAGATTACTGTAGCATCACTTATTTTCTTATCAAAGGTCGAGATACGTAAATAAAACATACTTGAGGACAACCATTCTGCCTCTTATTCTTGTTGGTGAGAGTTCTTGAATATATACCGGACAAACACATGCTGCAAAGCCGACCCCTACACCAATTAGAAATCGTCCACCGATCTGAAGTAATAAGTACAATCAATTGTAGGCAAAGGGAGGGCGCACCATACTCCAGACCCCATGACATACAGCTTGACCGATAGCGCCGCCAATAAAAATAACATCTGCAATTCCCAGGACTGGTTTCCTGCCTATCCAATCTGATATGACACCGGCTGCTAGACTGCCAAGAAGGGCGCCAAGTGTTGTGGCAGACGTGATGAATTCCTATATTTGAAAGGGATATACGATTATCAGTACTTGATTATTCGGTTGCATGTTAGAGGAACCTGATGGTCCATGACATTTTTGGAGGAAGTACCTCTGTGGACATCAAGGCCATCACATGGTCATTTGTGTCATCCAAATGGGGAGGGCAATGATCAAAAGGTGAAAAGGAGGGCATAGACTTGCCTTTTGACCATTTGACAGCTGTGGAGGACCTAGGTCGGAGCCAATAGTGACCAAAGCGCCAGATATAACGCCAGTGTCGTAGCCTGAACGACAGTGATTCAGTGTATGAACATCCGTCAAGCCCGATCGAGCTCACCAAAAAGTAGACCTGAGATGGTCGAAGATGCTACAAGAGCCCATACAAACCACGTCGTACGCTCTTCTCCTTCTGCTTCTACAGAAAGCTCGTTAATGTCTTCAAAATATTCTTGGCTAGGTTCGTGAGCTGTTTTCTCGTCCGAACTCATTTTTTCGGATGCTGAAGAGGGCTTTTCGTTGACAGTCATGACTGAGGCTGTGAATTATATTTTTTCAACCCACTACCCCAGGCAAGGCCGAGGTTAAATAGGAGTGCAACATGGAATTATGGAAAGTCACGAGAAAGAAAAATAATAGTATATCCACGTGGTGAGAAATTGAAGTTCTTCCTACCATCGGGTTAGTATGACCCTTCCGGGGTCCAGCCGTGAAAGAGCCCATCGTTTGTCCACTTTGTCGTGTTCCCATTAAGGGAACACAGGTGGCGAGAAGGACATTGATCTATTTTCATTTTGACTCTGTCAATTTTTGGATATGTAAGGAAACTCTTGTCAGGTGTCTCCCGCTTGAGTCCTCCAATTGGCTACGTCCCCACACGAAGTTCTTCCTAGTGGGGTAAGAAAGCTAGACTGACCGCCAGGGGCACGAGGCAGATGCTATTTTTGTGTGGCACGTGATATGCTTGGACCGGAAACGTGGAGGATAGAAGAGACGAGGACGAAGATTTGGGGGTTAGATTGCAGAGTCAAAAGATGATTCCACTGTTCCGGCTCATCAGCAGAGGTGTGCTGAGACCCACCAGTCCGCCGAATTCTCATGACAGTAAAATCTCTTACATGAGAGCCTACAAGATTCGAGCGCCTCTTGATTAATTGATTTTTTGAAAAAAAGGTCCTCCATCGTGCTGCGTAATGATGCTGTGTCAGATAATTGATACCAAATTAACTGACTCTGTAATTGTATGTAGCGTAGTTGTTTGTGTCCCGCTTGTTTCTTAGATAATAAATCAAGCCTATCAAACCGAAGATAGGCAACTCCTAGAAAATTGTACACAAGGTCATATCACACAGCGCGCAATCTGATGTCAAGTCACCGCTAAGTTGGGATATCAGGTGACTTGACATCCCAATTCAGCGACTTGACATCAGTGGGGACGCGCCACTGCCAAGATGTTGATGGCCATTTTACCTGGAGTCGAACTTTTCAATTTGTGATCGACTCATGGACGTAGGTTCACTTTATTTTTCATAGCCAATTCATTCTGAAAAATATAATCTTCATAGGCTCAATAAATGGAGATGTTCTTTCTAACCCGCTTCTTAGCCGGACGATTCTAATACTGTAACGTGGTTCAAATTAAGCGTGAGATGAAGGAACAAATGATTGTAACGCTAAAATGATATCCAACTGAAGATTGATATATGCTAAATAAAAGCCAAAGACGCAATTGCATCATTTACACTCCAATATGACAGTGTAACTGTAGTGGTACCGGGAGGACCTTTGTAGGAAGCGAACAGATATATTCGTTGAGACGAAGCTAGCTGTCACAGCTCTAGGGCATGGAACTCGCCCATAACCCAAAGCAACAGAAAGAAAATGGAAAATAGTGTAGATTCAATAAGAACCAATATCAAGGGAAATGCAGATAGTTCAACTGATGGAATTTGAATTTATCAAAATAAGAAAAAATCTTCACAGTCAGGAGTCGTAAAGTGACTGAATGATAGAGAACTTAGCGGCCTGTGGAGATTCCTGGGCGCCGTTAGCGATCATCTATCAGTGTGGAAAGGGTCAATATAATATCAACCAAACTTAGGGTTTGACTACCCACTATCACTAAATTTGTACAATACACGTGGTAACCTCGCCTCTTACCTGCAATTATGAAACAAGATCACAAAAGAGATGCCACAGTCCAAGCTTCTTTGAGATCTGATAATTCCTTGTAATGTCGAAAATGGCATACGACAATGAAGAAAAAAGAAATTATGGACAAGATCAAAAAAAATCACCAATGTGGCATTGTGTAGAGGGGCTGATGATCAGACATTGAGGCGTGCCCCCTGAATAGACAAAGGATATTGGTATTGCTAGTACTCGGAGACATGCTATTTGGAGAAAAGTGGGGTTGTTGGCCAAAGCTGAGATTAGCTGCATTGCAAATGGAGCAGAAAATTTCATAAAGCCGAATCGACAACAGGATGGGTTCGTAAGCATGATAAAAACTTGGAGCATGTATGGCGATTAGACGGTGATAGGTTTTATAATCTACCATACATGGACTAGTTACTGCGTCATCATAGGTCGTATTTGGAATTTTCAGTTCAGCAGATAGTCGATCGGAGGAACCAAGGTTGATGTGGGATAAAGATGACACAATATGATGATGATGTCATGCACACCTGTTACGGCAAGCCAAAATGCCGTCCAAAGCTTGTGATCCTGATTGGCAGAAAGATATCCCTGTAGATGAGTTCAGAACAGCTGGGCCCGAGGCGATGGCCTTGCCAACAGGTCCTCTGTCTGAAAGTGATGATGTCAGAGACGCGGACAATACTTTTGCAAATTACAATGATCCATCCAAAGAAGATAATGATAGGAGCTGAAGAAGTTAATGATAGGTGTTTGGCAAAAGGCCTCCCATAAAGGGGCAATGATAAGAATGAGAAAATTGTTTTCTGTACAGTAGCTACTGCACGGGAAACGATTGAAGTTGGCTATCCAGCATCTTTTTAATGAATGTTCATCTCTGTACTTAACGCAAGGCTTGTATAGCACAGAAGTGGAGACACAAGAAGTCCTCTTGCGTCCGTCACGATCTACATATCACACTGAACATACATTTCGGGGGCAAGAAGCGGCAAATGCATGTAATAATAACCAGAATCTCACAAATCTAGGGATGATCTTGGCATTTCTTTCATATAAGAACGGGAATGATTGAACCTACTCACCATCCTATTTCTCCTAGAGCTACTCGACACGAGGAATGCAATAAACACCCACTCAGTATTTTTGTTAAGTCTGGTGTACCAGCCCAAATCAACGTCCCTTAGAGGAATGAACAGAGGGTGGGCCACAGAATTCCATATCCATTTACATGAAGTATTCTTACTTATCTTTCAAATCTATTTTACTATATGCATGATTAGTAGTCTTCTTGTATATCCTACATGAAAAAGCCGTACTCATCACTTCCCTGATAAGTGTTCGTCCATAAACTTTTGGAACAACGGCCGGTAATCCTCATGCCATCTACTCAGCGGGGGCCGACCTTCGGCAATGTCTCTGGCACTCCACATAATCCTCAATTGGTCGACCTCCTTTGGCGTCTCATTATCGGGTCCGATAATGTAGAACTCGCCCTGGCGAACTTTGTCTAGCATATATGAAATTGACTCTTGAGGTGTCCATGCACCATCAGGTTTAGTTTCTAGCCCCGTGTCATCGTCACCTGTCAAGCCCGTCCAGGTATTTCCTGCACTATCGGCAATGAGATGATATGTGTGTGGTTTTGTTAGGAAAAAAACTCACGTGAAGAGATGACTGGTAACGTTGCAGGCCGGAAGTTCACGTAATTCGTGAGCAAGGCTTTCTGTTAATGACTTGACAGCAGCTTTCGATGCACTGTAAAGCACATCCCCTCTATGATTTACTTGAGCTTGGAGAGTCTGAAGACAATGGGACGGTATCACGTACGGAGGATTAGTGATGCCACGTTTTGAACCACAATTGATAATGATGGAAGGGCTGTCTTGACGTAACATTAACTATGTGTATCTTTACAGCTGGTCTGGTGTCATGACTTGTGATGAAGCTTTACCGGTATAAATATATGCTGAACATGAATCATGCTGTGATTGAATTCAATGAGGTATCCCTAAGCTCGGTCGAAAGACGCACCCAAGGACATTTACATTGAAAACTTCTTTCCATCGTTCAGGACCATCTGGATCCCATGGACTAACACATAACCGAATTCCGACATTGTTCATCAAAAGACCCACCTAAGATATGGTCACTTAAACTATTCCTCAGGTAAGACATAGTTCTTTTAAGGACTTGCCTCACCCCAAGCATCGCACACCTTTTCCTTGAACTTTACGACCTGATCAAGGTCCGACACATCTGCAGGTACAGCCACCACATTCTGTGCACCGATCATATCCACGAGCTCTCGTCTTATGCTATTGAGTCGCTCCTTGTTCACATCTGCGATAGCAACCTTCATTCCAATTCTGAATTATGAACCGAAATGTCAGCCATTTGCACTTGCAGACAATGACTCTCACCTGGCAAATTCCTTCGCAGCAGCCTTGCCAATTCCGTGCCCTGCACCTGTCACTACTGCGACACGACCGGGCAGAAGAACAGGATGTGTAATCATTTATTGCTAAAATATTGGTAGATTTCAGAAAAGGAGAAGTAGTATGTTTGTATCCAAGTGTTGCGATACAAAAGGTCCGATAGCGATTTTTCCTACGCTGCTCGGGATGACTCATAATTGATAGTGACAGTCAGACAAAGAATGCTGAAATGCCTATGGCAAGATTCCAACGGCAAAATTGAGGAGGGATCGGAGGTGGAAGTAGAACAAGTATGAATTGAAAGTCTTGACATGCCGATCGAGTGACTCTTCGAGGATTTGATTTGTGAAGCTATTGAAAAACATGTCTAATCCTGCGATATGAACACAATTGATTCCCACGCGAAAGACGATTCAATCCTGGCGTATCATCTCTTCTTTGCAGGTTTCACACATATCAGATAGGCGCTGTGTCGAGACATCAATGGTCTGACAGCGAGAAGGCAAAGTGGCCAGGCCTCAACTATGTAGGATCGTGACAAGGTTCTAAGTGTGAAAACATGTCAGTCCAGCCATTTCAAAAACAGTTTTCACATCTGAATGTGCACGATGTCATGTCAGTTTACTCAGGTGAGCATTTACTTTTTTGTCCGGGATGTTGCTGAGTTTGTTCCCCTCAGCATCCATTGTTCGTGTCGGTATGCATCCATCCATTGTTATTTGGGACAACAAAGCGGGGGCTGGAACAAGATCCAGAACAGGCATTATATCCCATTAGAGGACCGAAGGGAATTCTGCCGCATATCCGGTGCTGCATCAGCATCCATGCCAGCTCTTCTCCTCTCGTCACTTTCTCGAAGCCCAATTCCATCCAAGGCCATCGGTGGTGTTAGGAACGAACATTCCATAGGGACCTTGTGGGTGGCATTCGATATGATCGCCTTCTTTGTCAAATCAGGGAAGGAAGGGATGTAATATTTCATCACCGATCCAAGTTGAAGAAAGCAAATGATCCTGCACTTCAGGTACGCAGGCTCACGTGTCATCAACGCAAGTCCAGCGCCCCAACTTCCCAAACACCTGCTCTACCCAGGAGGCTCAGACCCTTGTAGACAAATTTAAACACCTTTCTCCCCAAACACCTCAGCATCATGATGAAGTCCTTCGGCATGATTGATACACTCACACCCCTCTTCCCCTCCCAAATTCGTCCAGATATTCCCTGACAGAATGGCATACCTGACATGATGCTGTCAAGCCTTGATGTTCAAGAAAGGAGAGAAGCTCAATCAATCAGATTTAGTCGAAGGTATGGTCTTGAAGAACAGTTGTTGACACTGGTGGGAAGCTTTCGTTTTGACATGAGAATTTGAACTTCGAGGATGCCGCATGTTCGCCGGAGGATCCAATTCAATGACCAGACTGCCAGAGGTCACCACCCCTCTTTGTCAGGTCAAGTATACGAGTCCCGTTACAGGTTAGTGGAAGTAAATGCCTGTCATTGTACAGATCATGACGAAAAGGGGCTGCAACGGAGGGTTGTACGAGTCATTTCTGAAACTTGGAGATAAAGGCGTCGTGTAAACGGCTCAAGAGGCATGTATTAGAGATTCTCATACAGTTACTTTGATCAATCAATGCCTCGCGAATTATCGTAGGCTATATATGATACAACAAGGAAATCAAATACTTTGCCACCTGCGAGCATCTTTGGCCAATGCGCTAGTTGTCAAATGAACTGCTGAGACACATGGCTAATCCATGATGATGAGCGAGGTGTAGGAACAGGCCAACTCGCTTCACATCTCATAGTTCGGACCTTGCCAATCAGATGCATTTAAATTGCCCTGATAGTGATTTTGGAGCCTCCTCTCAGCCCAGTGGAAATCAAATCTGAACCGGAGCGACCAATACTTAGGCATGCACGAAGTGGGTAAAATTATCACAAGATACTTGTTGGCGTACAGAGGAGTACAAGCAGGCAAGACCAAGACCACAGGCGACAGTGTGCTAGAGGGTATCTGTAGTGACGATGTGCGGCGGAACTGCAACGTTGTTACATGTTCTTTCACCGGGTAGCAATTCTAGCGGCCAGAACAGATTTTTCAAGTCTTGATTGAAGTAAAAATTACGGCAGTCCTCAGATGGGACCCACATACTGGCCCTGGTTCAAGTGCCCAGAAGAGAAAAAAAAAGGGTGTGTGTGGTTGTATACTGGAACAAGCACATAGGTGCTAACATACATAGCGGTGACTACACCCAAGCTTGAGGGGTGATCAATCGGAACTGTTCAAAGTTGAGTGTGAATGTTGGTGGTAGAGTAGATAGGTTCTTCCATGAGGTTATGTAAGTTGCGATTCTTATTCAAGGTGTATTGTATCTTTCTACAGTGCTTATTTCCTACTATACACAACCAGTGCTTATACTAATGATGGACATGATAAACTTCTGGTCAATGTCTTACACTGACTGCCTGGTCCCCCGATTGATCATGTGGTATTGTCATTTGCCCAGAACCCTAGTGAGATAAGCTTAGATGAATATTCAAGACAGATCAGGCACATCTCCAACTTGGCATCGACCCCAGACTTCGCCTACATAATCGGCCATAATCCGCATCGTTTCTTTGGACGGATGGCTAAAATATGATGTCAGTCATATGTCCCTCGCCATTTATCTTTTGCATACCCGGGGATCCAGTAGAAGTAGTGTTCCGGGTCATCACACATGCCGATAGTAGTGCACCCTAGATCTGCAGTGCACTGGGTACATGAATCGGTGCTGGTATATCCGAAAGCTTGATATCCGGGGTTTGCCCCAAGAACGCCATCCCAAATGTTGGCAAAGTCGATGTAGGATATATTGAGTCTCACAGGGTCGATGGAGCCATTTGTCTGTAAACCTGTCTGATGAAAAGTACTCAGACCGGTATAGATGGTCTGTTTAAACGCTTCTCCAGAGGGTGCAGTCGTTCCGCGGCCATAGACATCCAGAACCATGAAATTACGAGCGTTTGTCGGTGGCGACGCCAGAATCTGGATTTGGTCCAGAAGAGTTTGGGCAGCTTGTGGCATATGATCACCATCCTCTGGGGAGCGATAGTCAGTGGGCGCAACACCCGAACCGAGCATAAAAATAGTTGCTAACGGAGGGATGCCAGATAATCACTGTTATTCGACTCAGCAAAAACGTTGGATTCAGGAGGAGATACTTACTTGATGCCAAAAAATATGCTATAAAGGGTGGTATTTGGATTCAGGTGATTATGTTGGCCGAGGAACGTTTGCACTAGGTGATGTAGTTGTTCATCCAGGTCAAGATTCAGGAAATTCATATATGGTGCAATTCGGTACCTTGTCCGAGGAAGTCCACCTTTCGAGGGTTGCTTGGCCAAAGAGAAAGATCAATACACGCTCCCGATTGCTGGTATGAATCAACGACTCAGTAGAATTGACAGACTAGATATCGGCTTACGGCGTAGTCCATGATGGTTGCTTTAACATCATTTACTACGTTTTCGACCCAGGTTAAGCCATTCGTTGACCTACCACCTGCCAATGGACTCGGTGGGACTAGGATAGGTGGATCAAGTCGAGAACCATCGGACTTCCCTCCGTCAGTGTAACTGTCCTATGTGATATCCAGCAATGTTTCTCCAATATGAGCTTCAGACCTACTCCGAAGGACACAATAGTTCGGATGTTCCTACGATCTATCCCTGCATTTATGTTTGCCTGAGTACCGGATAGTTGACCGCACTGAGGAGAGACAGCCAGATGTATACCGTCGTTGTCGGAAGGAGGTGAGAATAATTGCTGATTGCTGCCACCGAATTGTACGCGCAGAAATTCAACTTGGTTGAATCTGGGTTGTACACGTTCTGCAACACAGGCAATTGGTAAAATCAGCGCTATTGGTGTCAAATACTTGATAAACATTGTTCGTCGTTGAATTATGTGTCGTGGAGGAAGAATGCAGCGGGGTGACTTTTCAGAAGAAGGGCTAGAATGTGGTTCTTGGTGTCAATCGCGGATTCGATTATTCGGGAGCCAGAACGACAGGGAAGCGAAGGGCGACTGTTGGACTGCTGAGAGAAGAGCGTCTTCTTTATATGCAACAATGTCTTCCTTGTTCTTCATTTGGTCACATCAGCTTGGAGGCGGATAGACATGAATGGCACATGCCACTGCTAATTGTTCCTTTGCTCATGTAACAATGTCACGTTTTGTAGATGAACTGAGGTTCATGAGAGACAGTATCATGTTCAAGGTTCCTTCAGGCTCTGATGTACCTAGTTAGGGGGGGGGGGAGAAGTGACTGTAGGAATACAGCACTTTGCGCTTGCACCAAGTCTCCGTGGCTCGTCGATGGACCATTCCAGGACCGTATCTTAGCACTAGCTGTGGTATATAAATGCAGAATCCTCTCTCTTTCCTCCTGGCGGACCGAAGCGGACCGGACCGTGACAGGCGTTATGAACATTTTTCGTCTTTCCCCTCATCAACCATGGCAGAGCAGGCCACCCAGCAGCCAGTCATTTTTACCACTAAGACACAATATCCTCTTCCCACTCGTAAATTCATGGTACCCACAACATGGAAGAGATATCACCTCTCCCAGCTTGTCAACAAGGCATTGTCCCTCGCTACAACGACCCCATTTGACTTCCTGATTCGAGGCGAAATTCTCAAAACTAGTCTTGGAGATTGGTGCTCAGAAAACTCTGTCGGAGGGGTATGGTTCTGCTTTAAGTTGTCATTTGTTTGCTGATATAATGTATATCGAAAGTTTAGGAAGAAACACTAGAAATCGAATATATCGAGTCTGTATTGCCTCCGCAAAAGGTATCCGACATTTCCCATGAGGACTGGGTGTCCAGCATTTCTTGTGATCTGTCAGGGTATGCCCACACGCTTTTTTGAATACCAAGAATCTAACGATGGCACGTAAATAGTCATTTATTAACTGCATCCTATGACGGTCACATCCGCGCTTTCGATTATTCAAAAAATGAGATAGTTTCTTCGCATATGCACAACGCTCCTGTCACGGGCCTGTCAGTGATTCCATCGCAAATCCACGATGAATCTTCAAGTTACACTATCGCGACATCATCTCAAGACTTGACAGCCATGATCTCCCGGCTCCGGCTTTCATCCGATGAGACATCGTCGCAAACTCAGAGTCTTGCCACTCTTCATCTACATACTGCTCCCCTCTCGTCTATAGCGACCAACTCCTCAGGTTCCCATCTCCTTACTTCCTCTTGGGATGGTTTAATTGGCCTATGGGATACGGTCATTCCTCCGACAGATGAAGTACCTGAACCAGAAAGCTATATGCGCGAGAGAAAGAAGCGAAGAAAAGTCCAAGATGACCCGAAGCCCTGTAGAAAAGCGCCGATCAGTGTTCTGAAGTCACACACTAGTCGTGTCTCTAAAGTCGTATTTAGACAACAAAAGGGTGCTGATACTGCTTACAGTTGTGGGTTTGATTCCACTGTCCGAGTTTGGGATACGGAGATGGGTGTTCTAACTCAGACGATTGTAAGCATATCGAATCCCATCAATCTCTGATAGTGACTTATTTTTTGTCTTTTTGCAAGACCGCCGCCGAAAAGCCTTTCCTTGACCTTGACGTTTCATCAGATGGTCGACATGGTCTCGCTACGTCTACGGACAGAACAATGATGCTTTATGACCTTCGTTCTGACAACTCATTGGTGACTGCCTCAAGTTTTTTGCATCCAGCAACACCATCTTGTGTTTCCCTGAGTAAAAGCGATAACCAAGTCGTGACAGGTGCCTATGATGGCGTTGTCCGACTGTGGGATCTTCGGAGTACGAAGAGCGCCATGACGAGCTTCAGGGTCTGGGAAAGCAAAAAGATATTAGATGTTGATTGGAAAAATGGTATTATCGGAATTGCAGGTGAAGGAGGGGTGGAGATTTGGAAGGTTGAATGAACAGTTCTATGATCTCATTGTGTCAACGCCTGATGTCGCTGTCATTTGAATTTGATTGAGTATTGTATCTATATGCACTGCAAGTAATCTGTTTCCTGCGTGATGTCATATGCCGATCTGTGTCCTGGCACAATCTTACAGTGTGGTATCAGATTGTTACAACCTCTTGGTTTCAACTCAGGTTACAGTCTCTTTAGTTGAGACTGCTTAAAAAGTTATAATTCCATTTAAGTTTCTGGCATCACATTGTTGATTTTCAACCAACCGGATACTTGCTGGACTAGATATCTCATCAGCTTAGTCACTGTAACCCTCTATTCACTTTGGATGTCTAGACCACTCTAGACCTTGGGTCTTTTATCACATTTATTTATTCTTTATTATACTACTACCATTCTATCATGCTGCCCCAAAGAGCATGCAGAAATAAAGGAAGGCAAGGTTGATTAGTGATAGATGTCTGGTAGTACAGTAGAATAGATGTCTGGTACAGTAGAGTACTTGAGGAGGGGAAGGAATGAATCTCCTAAAAGTGATAGTGGTGGTAAGGAAGAAAGGGTGACCACAGGATATATTTCTTGGTAACAAATTATTCAGAGGCAATGCCCTACATATTTGTCAGGAGGAGTGTTCGAAACATGAGGCACAGCGGGGTTAGATGGCCAACGATCAAAATAAAATTTCCTCTGCAGGAAGGAGACTAGTCTTTGAATTAATATGAGTTATTCAGACCAATACATAGTCACAAACCTCCTGGGTATTAATACAGGGCTTGACTGATTCTATAGCAAAAAAACAAATATAAACGGTATTCTAACCTGACAGATTTACAACTGCGGTGTTAGATTTATCTTTTGACCTCTTGTGCTGTCCCCTGCGCGATTCAGTTGGATACTCGCATTTGAAAAGACGACGAGCACATTGACTGAGAGTAATTAACATTTAATAGTTTCGATGGCTACAGGAAACACTTACTTGCAAGTTTGATCTGGATTGGACTCTAATGGGCGACCGCACGCAATTTTGCGCTCCCGGCAAAAGAGGCATGCCAGACCGAGCTTTTTTCCTGTGGATGACGACGCGCTTGTCTTCCCAATTCCGTAGGGAAGAGGGATACGTTTAGGAGGAGTACCTTTTAATTTTGATGTTCTGCGCACTGCATCAGGAGTGACATGCTTAAGACTATGTCTGGTCCCAGAAGCCGACGAAAGCTTATGTGCAGGTTTTTCGCAGCTCAGCCAATCGAATTCCGAGTTGAAGTCAGCTGATGCATGTTTGGCTGTCTTGTCCTCCATATTTGTATGAGCTTTCTCGAGGGACTGTTGTCCCGCAATGAATTTATCTCCGCCAAAGGAGATCCCATTTGTGGTTTCGGAGAGGGACGACAAATATATGAGGTTTGCAGATAACTCAGAATACGTGGATTGTTGATCCGGGAGCAGCACGGCGGGTCGAATGAGAGCAGGATGATCAATATGGTTACTGGAGAATAAAGAGCTTCTGAATGGATCGTGGGGCTCGGAGTAGAATGCATCTCCTGCCGCTAATAGAGGATTCAAATTTCCAGTGGTTGGGCCCATCGATCCATTCGAGGAAGTATCAAAACGCAACGTATCAGGGTAGTCCTCGCATCCATCGTAAGTTTCGAGCATTTGAAGTTTGGCTGGAATAGCTTACTGAGTGATGTTGGCCTGAAATTACCGGTTTATCGCCTGTTTCGCCATATGCACCTTCTGCTGAGTAAGAATCGTCATGAAAGAATTCACTGCTGTAATAATTCTCATGACTATCCCACGAGAAGAACTCGTTCGTATATTGCATTCCCTATCTAGTCCATCAATGACCACAAAACGACATTTTCCTTCTATCTGCATACCTGAGGGGTAAAGTATGTCAGTACCTTCGGAGAGAGTGAGGTCCGATACGAGTGATCGGCCGCATAAGACAGGAGAGGTCCGCTGGATAAAGGAGTTTCAATCTGATAGGTTGTCATTTGGTAGACAAAAGGGAGCAGCAAGGCTGGAAGTGGAATTCGCTGAATGGGAGGTACGACGCAATGCGAAGTCGATGCAAGAAATATACATGTATATATATGCACAATACGAAGAATGGCCGCTTCGGCCACGAGGCTGTCAGATAAGGTCTTATTTAAACTAGGTCATCAACTTCCACGAAGGAGCTCCAGTAATAATGTCTATTGAGTTATGAAATGCAGGCAAATTCAGAAAAGACTCTCTTCACGCCAGCTGTATTATTATCATGCCATACCTTAGTTTTGGGCAGTGAAGATATCAGCCGAACACATCAATATTGGATAGGTCCCTCCCCTGCGCACATGAAGAGAATATTGGGCATGAAGCATAAAAGGAAATCATAGTCGAAAGAACTCTCCCTTATTGTATCAAGTTTGACTAAATCGATTCCTCGAGGCAGTACCTTTCAGCACAAAATGGCCCCGAGTGTGCACAGCCAAATTAGACTCAATTCAGAAGCAGGATTACCAGAAAGGAAAAGTCTCTGTTCAGCCAGCTGCTAAACACGCCGAGTCCAGTAGTACCAGTTTGTGATCTCCCAGTAGCCGAAGCCTTTACATGCATTCATGCAGCTGGTAAAGGCCGTCTGTACTGACAGACAGCTTACAGTTGTACTATACTATCAATCACTGTGCCACCGCCACCTCGGCGCCTGGGTAGGCCTGGCAGGAATGACTTGTTAACCGGTGCTCACATATAGAGAAGTACTGTACCCTTTCGCGAACCCTATCAACAACAATCCTCTGCAATCCACATGAGCCTGATACTTACTGCTCTTTTCTGCCAGATACATGAATCTAAGGAATTACGGAGCCATGAGCCACCATTTTTGCATACCTGCATTGATGGTGGTATACAAATCGTGACATGAGGTTCGCATTTGTGTCTCATACACGTACAGGCAGAACTGTTGTCCGACAAGCTTTAAAGTTCAACCTCAGCGAAAAGACTGCTGTTCTCGAATCTCGTTGCTTCCTTTACAGTCAAAAGTCTCTCGAAGAGCGAAATGTGAGGATGATGACATAATCTGACCCAGTAGTTTAAAACATCCATTTATTTGCAGGCTGGTGAGGGAACAGTGATCAAGTTGAGGTCATCCTGCTGATTTATAATAACACTTATAAGATTATTACTACATTCATCACGGTCTTCACTCAAAAGAGGCTTGATCGCGCAGGTTCAAAACCCAGATGAAACAGATGGTTGGAAAACTAAATGTGGGTGCACCAACATACTAGATCAATACACAGCTGATAGATCGTTCATTGTCACGTTATGGAGTCATTGCGGAAATCACAAGGACTTCTTAGCGAACCTGTCGAGGTGCATGATGATGCTCCAAACTGGCGGTGTAGCCATTTTCCATGTCAATCGTACCTCAGAATCACGATCGACAATCAACATCGACTTTCCTCCACTCCTCACCGATTATAAACCCGAGCCCAACCACAGTAAGTCGAATAGCGTCCAGGTGGTGATTAGATCCTCAACAAAAGAGCATGAAGGTCAGGAATATACACACGAGCGTCAACTTAGACTACCATGCGACAGGTCAATGTGTGGAGTGGCATCAAATCGGAAGGGAAAGCAAGCGTCACGTAATGATAGGCATCTCGAAGGCCTTCGTAATCTGACTCCTAGGAGGGCATGTTCAGCTTTTATGGACAAACGAGCGAATAAAGGGTGCATATACTCCAGGCATGAAACAAAGATGCATACTTTATGCAGGTTCCGGTGCAACAGAAAGTATTTTCTTCACTAGGCATGATCTCGAATACCGATTTTCACGAACAACGTCGAAAACATGTACTGCGTCAACTGCATGTCATACAACGGCAGATGACGATATCCTAGATTAATCATATATCAGTATTGATATTCAACGCTCATGATAGCCTATAGAGACTAACCAAGCTCTATATTGCTCAAGGGGGCACAGAAAATTGCAACAGGTTCACCCTCCTCATCACTATGGCGTCTTACGCTAATTTCAACGAATACCAGATCCAACATCCCACCACCACCCACTTTACCAACTCCACCAACACAATCAAAGGAGATTGAAAGTGATTCTTGCCATACGGGATTGAAATCATTCTTGATCACTTTTGTACGCTTGGATATCTGGCGACTGGAGGACATCGAGTTTGACGGTGATGATACTAGGGGGGATGTGATTGTCCATTCAGGGATGTGCAGTGTTACTTCGATGAACGGATCAATGGCTGAATCGTCCATTATTTCTTGACCTGAGCTATCTCGCAACCGAGGGAGCTGTTGGGCCGAAATTATCTGTGAAGCAACAAAAAGCGATTGATAAATCTTTTTCATGCCAGAGATCAAGGAAATTTTTACCGTGATATCGAAGAAATGTTTCGAGTAAATACCATGCAATTGCTCCCCTTCCCTTCGTAAAGCCAACGGCTTCAGCACGTAGCCCGAGTTTCCGTTCCTTTTAAACATTGCCTGGTTTATCGTATACCCCAAATCTAAAAAAATTCACAACCCTAACTAAAGCGGCAATCTCTACCACGCACCAAAGGTTTGCCAGTTGATAGCTACAACTTGTGCACCAGCTGCCCAATATCGATGGGGCTCATAATTCGATGAATTTACTCTGGATCCTTTCGGATAAATCCGGACGAGATTCTTTTGGGTATGTTTAATCAACTCTCTCAACCCTCCCTGTCCCAATTCACTACCACCTACGCTTGATTCACCTCCAATATCAGTTCCAGAATCCATACTTGTACGAGATGATGCACGTGTTTTGATAAGTCGGTTTATCGAGGTCTCAGATAACGAAAATATATGTTCCGGAGAATATACCACACCCGAATGAGCACCTACCCCAAGACACTTGACTCCAACGGCGTAAACAAGGAGAGATACGAGTCGAGGTGACATTTTCAATTTGCCTTTGCTTTTCATCTTGTCGGGTGAAGGGGAAGAAGAAAGTGGATTGATATTCGTTTCGGCTTCTATGATACGAATTTCTGGCTGGGATTCCAAGGGTATCGGTGTGGTTGTCGGGGGACTGGTATTCAAACTTGGGATTGGTATATGTCCGGGCATTTCAGGGACATGAGATATTGTAATCGCTGGAGGACTGGCATTAATGCTTGCTATTTGACCAGGAGTTTCGATGGCATTATTTGTCGTATTCGTCTTCTTTCTACGGCCTCGGAATTTTTTCCACTTCGACTTTAAATCTTTCAGTTCATCGCGTAACCCTTTACCGCTATTGCTCCCCTCGCCTTCATCAACCGACGAGCTATTCTCTGAAGAAGAGCAGATAAGGGCTCGAAGAGAGGAAACTGTATCTTCATAATGAGGTATTGATTGTTGTTGCTGGGCGAGACGCTCCAGTTGACGGTTGAGTCGGGCCTTCCGTTCTGTGAGTTCAGCTATTACATCTTTATTTTTCGCCTGATTCGAATCGCTCAAAATTCAAGAATACAGAAGAGAAAGGCACACCTTCAATAAAATTTTGAATCTCAACTGTTCCGGACTTGGCAACTTGTCCAACTGCAACCGTTCCCGCTCAATCGGTACCATCACAAGCCTCTCGCCAAACTCCTCCATCATAACATCAGCCATCGTATCTTGCTGTTTCACATTCAAATGTAGTTCTGCAGATATTATGACGGGATAAGGAGATGTAACGAATGCGTATTTGTTTATCGCTTGGCAGATGTCTCGGAGAGAAACTTTCGATGTGAATGTTCTGCCGTGGTAGATCATTGGTTCATTATCCCCATCGTATATGTCAACTATATCACATTTTAGGAGATTGAATAGGAAAGAAAAAGGGACACGTACGTTCGACCGTTCGACAGCTATGTAGTAGGGCTCGGATATACCCTTCAATGGTACTCACACCGACAAGCTGGTGGCCTACGAGATACGTGTTGTGTGATGAAGAGATATAATAATCAGAAAGTGGTCGGGTCATATCATGCCAGACACCTTTTCCACATTCAGAGAAAACGGCATTGTCGGGGGAAAGGAGGAAGGAAGAGAATTGATCCAAGCTGATGAAGAGATTGTCGGTGAGTGTGGTGGCATGAGTATGTTTAAGAAAGATAGATTGAAGTTCTGAGTCAGGAAAGGAAACCTGAAGGGAACTAAGTGATAAGCGTGAATGAAAAGAATGAGAACGAACCTTTTGAGTTTCAATCATGAACTTCTTGAAAACCACATAATCGAATATCTCATGCTCGGACTTGATGCCTTCGTATATAGCATCTATCTCAGGACGATACTTGAGGGTCTTGACAAAGCGCTGGAAGCCTTGAAAATCTAGATACCCTCGTTTCTCAGCATCGGCGGCCTGAAATGCCAAGTTCATGCCATTCCTCATAAGTCAAAGCGCTGGACTCACATGAAAAAGTTTCTGAAGCTCTGCACATGATAGGTTCACATTTAGTCTCTTGCAAAGCCCAAGCACCTCCGCAAATACAAGTTGGTTCCCGTCCTTGCCAGCGCCTTTCCAATACTGGCGTTCCCAAATCGTCTGCCTCAGGTCAAACTGACCAAGACCAACCATCAAGCCCTGCCTGATAGCATACAGTTTTCTGAGCGAGGCTTGCCACTGTTTGAGAACGTTTCGAGTATCAGCAACCATATGGAGCATCTTGTACGACCCATCAACGATGTAGATGATGGTCATCCAGCGATATAGCCATTCCTCTGGCTTTCTAAAACGCTGGCGGTCATATTCTGTAGATTGACCTGTACGTATTTCCTTGATTGTTTCGATAGGAACTAGCAAGGAGTAAGTCTGACAACTGATCGCCTGAACAGTAGAATACGAACCGACCCCACGTTTACTGGACTGGTATGATATTATACCAGCATCTGGGTTAAGCTTAAATACAACACGTTTTTCTTTCTTATCAGAGACTTTGAGCATCTCTATTCCTTGCTGGAGGGCGTCCGGGACCGAGAGATCTGTGCCATCGGCTGCGATGGACCCGGGAAGCGATCCAGCGGAGTCACTGACAGACAAAGGGCTCGAATTTCCAGCAATCCGAGCAGAGATATGTTTAGCTTGCTTAGAAACTGCACCCTTCGCCTTGCGCATGGCAACAATTTGTCGACCACTGTAGTTATCAGTACTATTTATCATGCCATGCGCTCCTTTAACTTGGTCTAGTTTTTCCCACGGTTACCATATGGAGCTCTTGTATTCACTTCAACAAGTCGACCTTGCACCGCCAACCTATTGGACTACCCTAATTCATAGCTCAGTATAACGATATACGTATGACACGAATGCCTTGAGTGCCAACTTCTAACTGTAACTCGTAGGATTCGGAAGGGATATCTCGTGGGGGAGAAGTGACTGTAGGAATAAAGTACTTTGCGCCTGTGCCGAGTTTTTGTGGCTCACCGACGCGAAGGATGGACCTGCATCAGCAAAAACCTGAAATACTGATTCTTACTTTGTGGGATAAATCAGTCATGAATTAGTAAAGCGCTTACTAATTAAATGAATTGATTGGGATTGGACTGATTGAACGAATTGAAATGAGACTGATCGAATTGGACAGGTTTGGACTGATTGGGATTAGGATTGAACTAATTAGTGTCTGCCCCAAACGGTGTCCTTATTGCAACAATATACACTGTACCGATCAATCAAAAATCATGGCAGACTATGTCTAACACAACCAGCAGATATGGAATGATAAAACTTGAATTTCATTGTCGGCGTTCCAACATTTTGTCATCATGAACGGAAGAAATCAAGCCTCCACGTTCAACACTCTCCGGACGCCAAAGGTTGGGGTGATTCAACGTGATGTTGGATGGATATCTTACAATGTTCTCTTGTCCCGCCCAGTCAAAATCAACAAGAATAGCGTCACGCAGACCGTTACTGTCCACCCCGTCTCTTTTGACCATTATGTTCGTTTCGCGCACATCACCACGGACATACCCAGCTGCATGCAATAAGCCAAGAGCCTCCTGAACGGCTTCATACACGTTCTTCTTTATTCGTCCTTGCAATATTGATGTGAGACATCATCCATAACCACCATCACCCAGCCATCCGCAAAGCGCTCAACGGCTCGGAGCTTTGGAGCGAAACCATGCTTATGTGCAGCCTCATGCGCGTCCTCACCATAGCGGCGAGTGAACTTGACAAAGATCTTGTCTCGAAGATGGGCTTTGAATGCCCTCTTCTTATCGATCTGGTCTTCGTACACAAACTCACGAGAAGCACCCCCATCAGTGTACGTGGTATAGAACGGGCACTTAACCTGCACGCGCGATGATTTAGAAAATGCATCTGTCAAGTAATAACCTTTGAGACCGGAAAGCAACCGCCGCAGAGCACAAATAAAGCGCTCCCCATTCGCTTGCGCCCTGATGTCGCTTGGATGGAAGTGCAACGGAACAATAGGATCCAAAATTTGAGGTCCCAGTATAAACAGCAAGGGCAACGGAAATATACGGTCCTGTTGAGAATGTAGTGTAGATATCAAGACATGTGAAGCAACAACTCTCACCGTAATGAAGCAGCAATGCAACAGGAAAATTTGTCCGAGACAAAAGTTGATTGTCTCAAACCTTGCTTGTCCTGTGGCCGAATCTGCAATCAGACCGGTGGGACAACAGGCGATAACCGTTGCGTTGTTAGAAGAAGACAGGCATCCAGGCAGTCATGTCCGGTACAGTTCAAGTACGTTATATGATTGTGATTATTGACCATTATCTTATCACCTGTTCATACTTTTGCAAGTGATGAGCTGTTCATAACAATCACTCAAAGTCCAATCTAATCACACATGCATAAATGGAAAAACAAGCATTCATTCACAAAACATACAAAAAGTTATCTACACACTAGTTATTATAAGACAGGGGATGCTGTTAGCTTCAGCTCCACTCATGAAATGGAGCCTACTAAGCTCCCGACCCACGTCAAGGACGCATCACAGGTCACTTTGTCAAGGTGACCTGACCGGGAGAAAAAACTTGTCCTTGCCATACACCCCAATTCGAGGTATGTGTCAAGGCCAAAGATCAATATACCTTGTGATTCAGACATGTAACTCACCACACATGTGTTAATCATCGAAGCCGCGAGACGACGATGAAGAGCACCAATCAAAAGACCTACAGTCTGTATATTCCTACGAGCAGATGAACCCCACCCAACAGTGCATTGTGCACAACATCCACCATGGCCGGCCCCCGTATCAGAACACCACAAGAGACCAATTATATGACAATTATGTGACAATTATATGACGCACAATCTAAGCCCTAGCAAGGAGCTCATGATACCATCCGCCAATCAGGAGCCGCCAGAAATAACGTCGACAATCAAGGTGTCGAGTTTCAACCTACAAAACAATTCCAAAACTGGGTTAGTAAAGTCATCACGCACTGTTTCGTCTGGGGCATCATAGAGTATGTCAAGCGCTACCACAGCACCTTGCGAATTCACCCTACAAAGGGGTACCAAGATTGCGTTAGTATGTTGATCACGCACCGTCGCATCGTAGATTATGCCAAGCGCCAATTATCAGGTTGCCAGAGCATCATGCTGGACATCGATCATTGGCTTATCACAGTGCGATGCCGAACATCCAACCTACAAGACATCAGAACTTCACCATTTTAAATACAATGATAACATACCTCAGGGATCAGAAGCAGAACTAATGCTGCCAGACATCGATTATCAGCATCACCGGATCACAATGCTGGACCCCAGTCACAAGGCAGCCACAGCACGATGCCAGGTCTTCCTAACAGATATTAGACAAAAAAACCGACCACATCATTGTTACCAGAGCATCATGCCGGACACCACTCATCAAACTGCCACAGCACGATGCTAGGCATTCTATCTACACGACGTCAGAAGCGTATCAATCAGTAAGTCATCCACTCACCCACTGTGTCATCTACAGCATCCAGTAAGCTATGTCGGTTTCATCTACCAGACCACAATCCTGGACACCGTTAGCATGCCACAGCACCATGTCTGATATTTGACCTACAACAACGTCAGAATTGTACCGAAAAGTTAGTCAACAACATACCACTGGCGCATTTAGTCATGTTGACAATTGTCTCCCGACCTGGGAAGACGCGTTCATGTAAACAGCAGACGACATGAATCATGTCAAGTGCCATCTTCAACCACCGCTATGGCGTGTACATGACGCCGGAGAAATAAAAAGCTCAACGAAGGAGGTATAAGCGACTGACCGATACCAAAAATCCTTCAGCCTTTTATACACAAAAATCATTGTCACATTTATCTATCTGTGACAGGGTTACATTCGCGAAAACAATAGGACCCATGACTATGAGTCATGATTCTGAGTCATGAGTTTGATGATCAACACTCTGAAACGTCTCAAGTTCCGTGTTGGAATGGACTGACCTACTCGCACAGTGTAGGAACGAAGCAGGCGGATGATTATCCGTGGCACAACGCCACACAGGATAAACTATTCGACAGCGGATGAATGCGTAACTAGGGTAGTCATAGAGTATATGTGATGCCATTTCACATCCTGTAGACCTCAGTCGTTATCCGCAGAGGTGACGGCTGAGTTCTCGCCACTTTTCAGTGTCTCGCCGCGATCAGTGAATCATATCTCCGATTAAGTGATGGATCTTATTGAAGCTATTTGGATAGATGAAAAACTCTTTCACCTCCGACCAGTCTCAGAACATATATTTA